>ENA-OXQG01000193-OXQG01000193.1-human-gut-metagenome-genome-assembly--contig:-NODE-193-length-7468-cov-8.39309_pt1 | contig 7468 bp, 5 predicted proteins | sample MGYA00249579_ERZ652557 | MGnify/ENA primary metagenome ERZ652557 (study PRJEB26925, sample SAMN05826837) | human gut metagenome | biome: ENVO:2100002; feature: ENVO:00000062; material: ENVO:00002003... | reverse complement strand
CGGTGATGACGGCCGAACCGGCCTTGCCGCCGTTGATGTCGCCGCCGCGGAACCGGCCGATCTCCTCGAACGAGCCGGTGTCGAGCAGCAGTCCGAGCCGCTCGCGGGCGGTCATCTTGCCCTTGGCGTGCTGGCGGGTGCGCGCGTTGGATTCAGCGTCACGCGCGAGTTCCGCCGCGCGTACCACCGCTGCGCGGATCGGCTGCTCGCCCTGCGCCTGTGCGGCGCCGTCCGCCGAGACGTGCCCAGGTTGTTTCATGACCTGTTTCACGGCCGGCGAGTTCATGATATCGGTCATCACTTGCCCTCCTTGCCGTTCTTCGCGGTGCTTGCGGACTTGCCGCCGTCATCCACCGCGCCGGACTTGTCGCGCGCCTTGGCGCCGTCGACGTCCATCGCGACCAGCGTCTCGCCGGCCTCGACGCCGGTGGCGGGCGCGACGAAGATCTTCGCGACCGTGCCGTTGACCGGCGCGTACACGTAGTTCTCCATCTTCATCGACTCCAGCACCACCAGCAGGTCGCCCTTGGTGACGGACTGGCCTTCCGCGACGTTGATGCGCGTGACCACCGCCTGCATGGGCGAGGCGATGACGCCGGACTTGCCGTCGTTGTGCTCCTTCTTCTCCGCGATGGCGTGCAGCCCCTGGCCTCGCAGCGGCTGCGACGGGCGCTTGGCTCCGCGCGAACGCCCCGCTCCCATGAGGTTGTTGACGATGTCGGTCGGCACGGTGAGCTTGACGCGGCGGTCGTCGACCTCGATGACGAAGCTCTCGCTCGTCGGGGCCTTCGCGCCGGCGTCCTGGCCTTCGCCGCTGAGCGACGCCGGCTGTCCCGAGCGCACGGTCTGCGGCTCATGGTTGAGGTACTTGCGCTCCAGCCACTTCGTGCTCACGTCGAAGAGATGACCATGCTCGGCGGTGAACTCATCGTCGTTGAAGATCTGCTTGAACAGGCTGACCGGGGTCGGCACGCCCTCGATCACGAGTTCGTCGAGCGCGCGGCGCACGCGGGCGACAGCCGCCTCACGGCTCTGCGCGGTGATCACGACCTTGCCCATCATCGAATCGAACTTCGGCGAGACCGTGTCTCCCTGCTCCACGCCGGTATCGATGCGCAGGCCGGGGCCGGACGGCCAGACGATGCGCTCCAGCGTGCCGGAGGACGGCGTCAGGTTCGTCGCCGGATCCTCGCTGGTGATGCGCAGCTCGAAGCTGTGGCCGCGCGGCGCGGGGGCCGGTGTCAGGTGGCCGCCGTCGGCGATATCGATCTGCTCGCGCACCAGGTCGAGCCCGCACACCTCCTCGCTGACCGTGTGCTCGACCTGCAGACGCGGGTTGACCTCCAGGAAGTACACCTTGCGATGCGGGGTCACCATGAACTCGCACGTGCCCAGACCGATGTAGTCGACCTTGTTGAACAGGCTACGCGAATACGTCTCCAGCTGGTTGATGACCTCGTCCGGCAGGAACGGAGCGGGGGCCTCCTCGACGAGCTTCTGGTTGCGCCGCTGCACAGAGCAGTCGCGCGTCGAGTACACGGTGAAGTCGCCGAAACGGTCGCGGCCGCACTGGGTCTCCACGTGGCGGGCCTTGTCGATGAACTTCTCGATGAAGTACTCGTCCAGGTCGCCGCCCTGCATCGCGTCATGGTTCATGTAGAAGCGACGCATCTCGTCATCGTCGTGCACGACGGTGATGCCTCGGCCGCCACCGCCGTCGGTGCGCTTCATCATCACCGGGTAGCCGTACGTGTGCGAGAAGTCCAGCAGCGTGCGCAGCTCGCGCACCGGCTCGCTGATGCCCGGCACCGGCGGCACCTGCGCGGACTTCGCCACGCGACGCGCGGTGATCTTGTCGCCGAGGTCGATCAGCGCCTGCGGATGCGGCCCCACCCAGATCGCGCCCGCTTTCTCGACCTTGTCGGCGAAGCTCGGCACCTCGGAGAGGAATCCGTAGCCGGGGTGCACGGCGTTCGCGCCGGACCGGTGCAGGATGCCGATCAACAGGTCCTCGTTGAGGTATGTGCTCGCGTATGTGTCACCCGACAGCAGGTACGACTCGTCGGCCAGCTGGACGTACTGGGCGTTGCGGTCCTGTTCGGAGTACACCGCCACCGTGGAAATCCCCATCTCCCGGGCGGTTCTCACCACGCGCAGCGCGATCTCGCCGCGGTTGGCGACGAGTATTTTTTTGACGATATTTCCCATATATTCCACTATCGCCGTATGCGCGCGAGCGCGGAGTCAAGTTTTCGACAAAAACGGCGGCGATATTTTGTAGAGCGAAGACAAACGGCCACGTAAGTTCCGGCACCGTAACCGGCGAACATCCACAAAAGGCCGTCTCGACTTTTGTATGTTCCCGACAGGCCGTCTAAGGCGAAGGCTCCCTATCATTGGCGACAACGGGGACACTCGCCGTCCGTTCTTTCATCATCGAGAGGGGTTATTCATGTCCGAACGTACTGTTTCCACCGCCCAGCGCGGCCGTATGCTGGCTTCGACCATCGGCAAGCCGGTGCTGTTCGCCGTCCTCATGTGGATCGCTTCGGCAGCTGGTGAGATTTCGATCCCTGGCACCCCGGTGCCGATCACGCTGCAGACCTTCGTCATGATGCTGGCAGGTCTGATGCTCAGCTGGCGTCAGGCAGGCAGCGCGGTGGTGCTGTATCTGGCCGCCGGCGCGGCCGGACTGCCGGTGTTCGCCGGCGGCGCCTCCACCGCCGCCCTGTTCGGCCCGAGCGCGGGCTTCCTGATCGGCTTCCTGCCGGCCGTAATCGTCACCGCCCTGCTACGCGGCAAGGCGCGTCTTGACTCGGCTCCGCACGCCGCGCTGACCGCCGTCCGCTACTTCGGCGCCTCACTGGCCGGCAACCTGGTGGTGCTGTACCTGTTCGGCATCACGATTCAGTCCATGGTCATGCATGTTCCGTTCACGACCGTGGCGATTGCGTCGATGGGCTTCGTGATCGGCGACGTCATCAAGGCCGTCGTCGCGTCGCTCGCGGCGACCGGTCTGGCCAAGCTGTTCTGATTCGCGTCGCTGTTGTCGCAGCGAACGGTTCTCAATAGCGTTTGTGCGAGGATTTCTAACATTCCCGCACAAACGCTCATATGGAAGAAGCCCGGAATTCCGGGCTTCTTCCATATTTTTTGTTCATTTCGGACGGATGCAGGCTCACACCTTTCTTATTGAGAACCGTTCGCTGCGACTACAGCGGCAATACGCCGACGTCGGCCGTGTGCACGACATGGTTTTCGCCCGCATCGTCACGCACGCTCAGCGACGCATCGGCGTTCAGCGCCGTCGCCGTACCGGTCAGCACCGAACCATCGGTGAAGCGCGCCTCAACACGACGTCCCAGCGTCCAGCACACGCGGGAGGTCTCCTCGCGCAGCCGCTCGGCGGCGGCATGCGGGTCTGCCACGAAACCGCTCAGTCGGGAACTCAGCGACCGCACGATATGCGCGGCGATCATATCACGCAGTGTCCGGGCATCGGGCAGCCCCTGCACATGCAGTTGCAGTGACGTGGACTGCTCCGTGGGCAACCGGTCGGCCGGTATCGCGAGGTTGATGCCGATGCCGATCACCAGCGCCGCGCTGTCATCGCGCCCGGGCAGCGGCACCATCTCGGTGAGGATGCCACCCAGCTTGCGTCCCTGGCAGAACAGGTCATTCGGCCACTTGAGCCGCAGACCGCAATCTTCACTGGCCACCCCACATTCGGCGAGCGCGCCCCGCAGCGCATCCAGCGCGGCAAACCCGGCGATCACCGTCAGCCAGCCGTTTACACTGCCGTCGGCGATCACGCCCGCCGGCAGCGTGGCGATGTACGAGCAGGTCATCGATTCGCCGGGAGCACTCACCCATGTGCGTTCCAGCCGGCCGCGGCCCGCGCTCTGCACATCAGTGGCCACCACGACCACACCGGCACCCCCGTCGGCCGGAGGCGCCATGGTGCCGTCGCGCAGCATCTGCCGCGCCAGCGTATTGGTCGATGCGGTTTCCGCCACCGCAATCACATTGTCAGCCACCTCGGTGGTGCGTGGCATGTTTGGAATGATTCCCCTTGCTGTTTCCGACATGCCTTCAGATTATGCCCGATATCGTCCTACGGCAAATGCCGGCAATGGCACGATCGCCGCCGTTCAAGGCGCATCGGTAGAATACCGTGACATGACCACAGCTCACATCACGGATCACTCCGCCGCCACCCCGGCCCGCGGCGGGTGCGGAGGCAGCGGCGGCAGGTCACGACGCGCCACCGGCACCGCCCTCGCGCGTCTCGCGACCGTGGCGCGATGGACGCTGGCCGTCGCGGCCTGCCTGTGGATCGCCTTGTGCGTGGCGGTGGGGCCGCTCTACTGGGCAGACTCCTCGATCGCGGATTTCGGCGCGTTGAACTGGTTGTTTGCCGTTGTCGGATTCCTTGTGCCATTCGCCGCCGTGGTCGCGATGACTCGCTGGGCGAACGGCATACCGGTGTTCGGCTGGTCCAGCGGCAAGAACGGCCTGCATCCACGGCGCCTGATTCCGGCGGGCGCACGTCGCGCGGCCGCGCGGCTCCTGGCATCCGCTCCCGGCTCGTGGGTCAGCCGGACCGGACGGTTCCTCGCCCGGGTATGCGTACGTGCCACCGACCGGTGGTGGAAAATCGCACTGATCCTGTTCATCGGCTGGCTTTGGGTGCCGACGACGCTGCTGTCCGCGTTCGGCGCCGACATCCGCTCTCAGGCTCGCGAGTTCAGCTGGGCCTGGAACCAATGGACCGGCCTGGATCAGCCGTATATCGGATTCTTCTCATTCGTGCCGATGGACATCTATCCGACCGCGCACTACATATGGCCGTCGAATCCGACGTACCTGACCGATCAGCACAACATCGTGCTGACGGTACTGTATGGTGCCGTGCTGTCGGTCTCCCGGTATTTCACCGATTCCAACGACGTCGGATTCGTGGTGCTGTCATCCGCGCAGTTCCTGTTCGCCGCGTTCTGCTGCGCCGCCACCGCCAACCGGTTCTTCAACCTGCCGTGGCTGCCGCGCCGCGCCGGCATTGACTTCACGCATCCCGAACGCGGGCCGATGGCACTGGTCATGCTTGATTTCGCGCATCCGGAACGCGGGTACGCCTCCCCCGGCTTCGCGGCGCGGGCATGTGCCGGGAACGGACGCCTGCCCGAAGGCGCCTCGGGATGGTTCTCGCGTCTGGTGATTATCCTGTTCTTCCTATGCTGTCCGCTCGCGGTGTTCTCGACGATCTCGCTGACGAAATCGCCTCTGTTCGCGTTCTCGTTCGTGTGGGCGTTCGGCGTGTGGTACGAGCTGTTCCGTACGTGGCGAGGCAAGGGCGACAAGGTGGTCAGGCTGCGCCGCCGCAGCCTTATCGCATTGATCCTGGCCTGCGTGGTGATGCTGGCGAGCGCGAAGTACGCTTGGTACATCATCGTGCTGCAGCTGATTCTTGCGCTGCTTTCCGACCATCGCCGCTGGAAGGCGTACGTCGTCGCGTTGCTGCTGCCGGTCATCGTGCTGCATGGCGGCGTCGTGATGCTGACCCGCACCGGTGCGATCATCAGCGGCGATCCGATCGAAAGCCACGGCGTCCAGCTGCAGCAGATCGCCCGCATCGCCAAGCGCAATCCGGGCAGCATACCGCAGTCCGCCAGGGAGGAGATCGCGCCGATCTTCAATCTCGATCAGATGGCCGACGCCTACCAGCCGCAGGATGCCGACCCGGTGAAGTCGTCCGGCATCCAGTCGAAGAAGGTAAGCTACCGCTGGCGGTCGGTCACACAGGAGGACATGGCCCGGTTCAATAGCGCCTGGTGGCAGATCGTCAAGGCCGATCCCGTCACCGCCATCGACGCGCTGCTGGCGAAGTGCTTCGGCTATTTCAACCCGATGGATCAGCCGTACGTGTCGATGGATTACTACGTGAACAGCGATTATGTGACAGACCAGACCACGTGGATCAAATACTGGTGCAGCGAGTGGCGGCAGTCCATCGCCGAGGGCGCAAAGCAGTTCGGTGAGATTCCGGTGCTGGGATGGGTGGCTCACGGCAACCTGTATGTGATGATGACGCTGCTGATCGGCGCGGCCGAAGTGGTGCTTCGCCGGTGGCGCACACTGGTCATGCATCTGCCGCTGCTGCTGCTCATGGGCGTGATGATCACCGCGCCCGCGAACAATTTCGAGCGACATATGCTGCCGGTGGCGTTCGCGTTCGGATTCGTGGTGCTCACGTTCTGGCGGGAGTCACAGCGGGCGCGGCGCAACGCGGACATCCGGTGACGACTGGTGACGCTTGCAGACGGTTCGGCTATGCTGGACGGTATGACCGATTTCGACACGGAGCATGGTTCCGTTGACTTTCTTGACCTGCTGAGCAGTGGTTCCGCTCAGGATGACGCCGATTCCCGACTGGAATCGGTGGCGTTCGCGTGTCTGGTCAATGGGTTGGCGGATGAGCGTGCCGCGGCGATTCTGGGGATTCTTGATTTTTCGGATGATTTTCTGTGCTTTGCCATCGGTGGCAAGCCGTTGCACACGATGGCGGGCACAAGGGCCGCGATCCGCAGGACCGTGCATGATCTGGGCGGCGGGCCGTGCGTGACGGGGACGACGAACGGTCTGTGCGTGGCGCTGATCATGCCGCGTGCGGCGGCGACGCCCGATGTGACGTGTACCAATACGCTGTCGGCGTTCTCGACGAAGGCGCCGGTGTGCCTGGGACCTTTGCGCCGCGGTGTCGAGGGTGCCTGCCGCACGGTGCAGGCGGTCCGTTCGGCGATTGCGGCGGCTCCCGCATTGCCGCAGGTTCCGCGCCCGATGCGTGCCGATGACGTGCTGCCTGAGCGGGCGCTGCTGGGGGATCAGGATGCCGTGGACGAGCTGGTGAATACGGTATATGCCAGTCTGCAGACGGCGGGGCCGGACGATCCTACTTTGGAGACCGTGTCCACGTTCCTGCGCAACGGCGGCTCGTTGGAGACCACGGCCAAGGAATTGAGCGTACACCCGAACACGGTGCGGTACCGTTTGAAGCGGGCCGCCGAAACCACCGGCTGGGACGCCGCCGACGCGCGCGAAGCCTACGTGTTACGCACCGCCATCGCCCTGGGCCGCATGCATACCGCCTGAGCGCACCGCGACTGAGGAGCGATGCAGGTAACGCGCCACCACACAATACACCCCTGAACACGCCGCGATGCGCGCGGTACCAAGACGCACCGAAGGAAGCGGTACAAAGGTACCGCGACTGAGACGCAACGCAGGTAACGCACCATCGCGGTGTGTTCAGGCGTGTTCAGAAGAGGCGAAGGGAATCATCTTCCCTACCCTTCATCTCGTCATAATCGAGGATGAGGCATTCGAAACCGCGGTCCTGGGCGAGGACGCGGGCCTGAGGGGTGATGGTCTGGGCGGCGAAGATGCCGTGGACGGGGGCGAGGAGGGGGTC
>ENA-OXQG01000184-OXQG01000184.1-human-gut-metagenome-genome-assembly--contig:-NODE-184-length-7643-cov-9.39971_pt1 | contig 7643 bp, 6 predicted proteins | sample MGYA00249579_ERZ652557 | MGnify/ENA primary metagenome ERZ652557 (study PRJEB26925, sample SAMN05826837) | human gut metagenome | biome: ENVO:2100002; feature: ENVO:00000062; material: ENVO:00002003... | reverse complement strand
TTCGTCGGCAGCGTCAGATGTGTATAAGAGACAGTATCGGCGTATATGTGGCGAAAAACAAGGGTTATTTCAAAGAGGCAGGTCTTGACGTTGATATCGTGGCCGTGGCACAGGCCGGTGCCGAACAGGCCGTGAACAACGGCGTGGCCGACTTCGCATTGTCGAACCTCACCAACGTAAGCACGTACGCTGTTAAGGGCGCAACCATCAAGCAGGTGCTGCAGGTACAGCAGAAGCCAAGCGCCATCTGGTGTTCGCTCGCTTCCAACACTGAAATCAAATCCCCGAAGGATTTCGACGGCAAGACTTTCGCCACGTTCGGATCCAACGAATCCGATGCGGTGATCCGTCGCATGATTCAGTCGGACGGAGGTAAGGGCGAATTCGACAAGGTGACCGTCGGCACGTCCACGTTCCAAACGCTGTCCAGCAACAAGGCTGATTTCGGTGGTTTCTATGCCACTTGGGAGGGTGTGCAGGCCGACATGTACGGTCCGAAGCTCAACTGCTTTACCGAACCGGATTACGGCGTTCCCGGCAATGCCGACACTATTGGCGTGATCACCAGCGACAAGACGATTTCCAACAATCCCGAACTGGTGAAGAAGTTCGTACAAGCCACCAAGAAGGGCTACGAGTACGCATATTCGAATCCTGACGATGCAGCGAAGATCCTTGTGAAGGAAGCTCCCGACGCGAATCTCAAGCTTGATTTCGTCAAGAAAAGCATGAAAACCATTGTGGACGGTCAGTATTGGGGCGATCCCGCCAAGATCAAGGATGGTTCGTTCACGTTCGGTACGAACGACGTTGAAGGCGCCCAGCAGTATTTTGACTTCCTCGCTCAGGAAGACGCCTACACCGATTCGCATGACAAGGTGGTGCACGACGCTCCGCAAGCCAAGGATCTCGCCACCGACGAATTCCTGAAATAATCGGGTTTGAACGAGTAGGTTTGTAACTCGTTTAGATGCGAATAATCGAAAATATTGGAATACGGCATCCTGCATTTTTATTTCATGCCCAACACTGCTTGCTCAGTTCGGGTTGAACATGGTTTGTGGGATGCCGCACCATTATGCGTTGCATTTGGCTTCATTGCACGAGTTTGATTAAATACAAATATGACACGACTGATTCTTGATGTGGACACCGGTATCGACGATGCACTGGCGTTGGCATACCTTGCGACGTTCGACACTGTTGACGTGCTTGGCGTGATCGGCACGTACGGCAATGTTTCCGTCGACACTGCGGTTCGCAATACTTCGTATGTGCTGGAACGGTTGGGGCTTCGGCACATTCCAGTGATACGTGGATCGTCGCATCCTTCATGGGCTCGGTGTTTCATTCCGGATGCAGGTTGTGCGAAGTTTCACGGCACGGACGGATTGGGAGGATTCGGCCCGGCTTGCGATAGTTCGTCTTCGGATACTGCTTTTTCAGATATTTTTTCGGATAATTCCAGTTCTGATACTGTTTTTTCTCGTGATTATCGTAGTCTGATTTCCGTTGGCGGATATGCGTTGGATGATGTTCATGCGAATCCTGCGGTTGATTCGTTTGAATTGTCGCTTACTACGGATTCGGCTTCTTTTATTCATGTTGATGATTCTTCCGCCGACTCGGTTTCCGAAGGCGTGCAGTTCATTATTGATCAGGTTCGCGCTTATGGTTTCGACGTCACTGTGGTTGCGACCGGTCCGCTGACCGATATTGATGCTGCGATCGCGGCCGCACCGGATATTGCCGGCAAACTCAAACTGGTGATGATGGGCGGCACGTTGACGCAGGAAGGCAACTGTTGGGATCTGACTGCGGAAACGAACATCATTCAGGATCCGGAAGCCGCAGATCGCGTGTTCCATTCCGGTGCCGACATCACCATGGTCGGCTTGGACGTAACGCATCAATGCCTGATGGGTTCCGATGCGACCCGTGCTTGGCGCGAAGCAGCGAATGCTGACACACTTACCAGCTCGACCGCATCCCAAGTCGCTGATTCACTTGATGGTTCAGCTGGTAGTTCAAATGCAGCTTCAGCTCGAACCTCGAGTGTGGCTGCAAGCCCATCTGCTTCCGATGTGCGCGTATTCCTCGCCGACATGACTGATTTTTCCATTGCCGCAAACCTCAAGGCCGACGCGCGACTGTTTTCACAGGGCATGCCATTGCATGATCCGCTGGCCGCCGCCGTTGCCGTGGACCCGTCGCTGGTGACCTGTATCGACCTACCAATGAAAGTCGAACTCGAAACCGGCGATTTCCACGGCACCCGAGGCCGAACCATCGGCGATCCCGCCGGACTGATCGACTCCAACGCACCCCGCATCCACGTAGCCTTCCAAGTCGACTCCTCCCGTTTCGTCCCCACCTTCACCACCCGAATCAGCACGTTGTAGCAAACAAAACGGGGAGAACATTATGTTCTCCCCGCAGTTAACCTAATCAACTCAGCAAAAACTACTTTTTGACGCCGCCGAAACGACGGTCGCGGTGAATGTAGTGGTCGATCGAACGCCATAGCACGTCTCGACCGCAATCGGGGAACAGTTCCGGCACGAAATCAAGTTCGGCATATGCCGCTTCCCACGGCAGGAAGTTCGACGTGCGCTGTTCGCCGGAAGTACGAATCACCAAATCGCAATCAGGAATATCAGGATTGTACAGGTGTTCGGAAATCATTTTTTCCGTTACGCGATCGCCGGAGATCTTGCCGTCACGCACTTCCTTTGCGATTGCCGCGCAAGCATCCGCGATTTCGGCACGTCCGCCGTAATTCAGGCAGAACACCACGTCGATGGTCGTGTTGTTTTTGGTACGTTCCTGTGCTTTTTCCAATTCGTCGATAACGGATTTCCATAGTTTCGGACGTCGGCCGGACCAGCGCACGCGCACGCCCCACGCGTTCATCTGCTCCACACGACGGTGGATGATGTCACGCGAGAAGCCCATCAGGAAGCGCACTTCCTGCGGGGAACGCTTCCAGTTCTCCGTGGAGAACGTATACAGCGACAGGTAGCGCACACCGGCTTCGATGGCACCTGCGATGGTGTCGAACACCACCGGTTCGGCAGCCTGATGCCCGTCGGTGCGAATCAGCCCACGCTGCTGCGCCCAACGACCATTACCGTCCATGATCACGCCGATATGGCGCGGAACCTTGTTCTTCGGAAAATCAGGAATAATCGACGGGTCAGAAAATGGTGCCGCCGGAATGTCAAGGGACTTGTAATCCACGTTCTCAAAAGCCATACCCGCTAATCTAGCAAGCGCATGGAACGAATCGGACGTTCCAAATAGTATTCACCCCATTTTTCTACCATTTGTCGGGTTTCTGGAAGCAACGCCGTGCCGTCCAGCTCTCCCCAATCGCCGTCTACAAGCGCCTGCAGCTGGCAGATCGCATTCCACGAAACATCAAACGATTCACGAATATGATCGGTCAAACACATTAGTCCACCCGCGGAAATTGAAAAGAACCATGGACGATCAGCAGAAATCGGCTCCCCGCACACCACGCAGGCACGCAAACGTGGCGTCCAGCCAGCGATCGCAAGAGCACGCATCACGTAGGAATCGCCAATCGCAGCAGCCTCATGCGCATGCTTGGAAAGGGCATTCAACGCTCCCAGCACCAGCCGATACTGTGCCACGGAACGCTCCTGCTCCGTCACTACCAGCTTGTCAGCGGTTTCGCAAATCACATTCGCTGCGGTATACGCCTTGAAATCGGTGCAGATGCCTCTCGCATACGCCGACACCGACTCGGCTTGGGAAATCACATCAAGCGAACGCCCTTCCGCAATAAGCAACGAGACGCGCATGAAAGGCTCCAAACGACCTCCGAAACGCGATTTGGTTCGACGCACACCTTTGGCGACGGCTCGGATTTTGCCATGGTCACGTGTCAGCAAAGTGACGATACGATCAGCTTCGCCAAGTTTGACGGTACGCAAGACCACGCCCTCGTCCTGATACGACGGCATTCACACACCTCCTTCGCCTCGACTCGTTTTCTTAACTGAACTATCTATACTTTCCGCACGTTCTCGCGCCAGCCGCACTCTCCCGCGATATCAGTAAATAAACAATCCCCAGAACGCGAACACCAACAGCACATACAGCATGGTGACCGCCGTGATCCAAAACATCACACGGCCGAACCTCGTCGACGCGAGCACCGGCTGGCGGCCACTCACAATCGCGCCTATAGCCCCCTTACGCGGTGGCCATTGTGCAAGACCACGATTCGTCGCCTCCTCGATAAGACGCACGAACACGCGAGACCACGCCCACACCACAACAACACACACCATTTGAATAACCGGCCAACTCCAATACATCATGCCCGGATCCTCGGCGGGAGCGCCACCCCACGCTAGCTTGACCACGCCCATAACCACTTCGCCCAATCCTGCACCAAACAGCACAAAAGTGGCCATGGTGGCAACGGCAAGCGTAATCAACGCATTTTTGAACACAGGTCTCAGCCCCAACACATATCGGCGTCGATGCGCATGCGCCCAAATCTTACGTACGAGCACAATCAGCCACAGCACGCCGATCACCAGTAGCAACAGCACCATGCTGACATGCAGCACCACGAGATAAATGGTCAGCCCGCTGTTCGCCTGCAATTCCAACGGCACCGCAATCGACTGATACAAGTTGGTACCGGCCACACGCTCGCTGGTCTGCTGCAGTCCCCGCGTGATGCCGACAGCCCAACTGATCACATCATCCACGTAGGCGTCGGCGAACGGAGTGCCGCTGTTGGATTCGTCGCCGAGTCGGAGCACATGGTTGGCGATGGGGTATGTGCGCACGGTCACGTCCCAATTGCCCGCCTTATGCGCCATGTCGATGATTTTCTCCGTACCTTCCACCTGCGCGGTCATCACGTCTTTGGTGCCGTATGCCACAAGCGTGGGAATGGAATAGGCTTGGGGATTCAACGTGTCGAGGTCGAGATTGGTCAGGCCGAACAATTCCGCATCGATGTTGAACGCGCGGCGCACAATGGACTGGTATCCATCATGCGCTCCGACCAGCGCGAAATCCTGTGCGGCAAGGAATCCCAACGAATGTCGTGGCGAATACACCATTGGGCTCAGCAACACCTGGAATGCCACGTCGGGGTCTTGATCAAGCAGATATGAGGAAATCCAGGTGCTTTCGGAAGTCGCGTAAATGCCGACATTCGAAGCGTCAACGTTGTCGAGATCACGCAACATGGTGATGACCTGATCGTAAATGGCCGCGGAGCCCGGGTAATCACGGGTCGCATCGTTGGTGGACCATACCGGCTTGTCGAGCACGGCCGTCACGAAGCCTGCGGATGAGAGATCGGTGGCCATGTCTCCAAATGAGTTGTCACAGGTGCCATATCCGGCACCATGCATGAACACCACGCCGGGCCGATTGTTTCCCGCGTCTTTCGGCTCTCGAATCAACACTTTGACCTGTTGTATTTCACCGGTTGACGGCTGTTTCGCCTCAATGGTGACATATCGTTGCGTCACTTCGTAATCGCCTCGTTTGGCAAGGGTTTTGCCGGAAGGATTATCGAAGGTCACTGCCGTGTCGGATGATAACGTTTCGATGGTTTGACCGGTTGGCTCGTACTCCCATGACGATGCCGTCAAATTGGATACCGACACCAGAATGCCCAGCAGGATGATGAAGATAGGCAGACTGACCATCAGCCGTCTGCCCCTCGTCCACTGACTGGATTGGCTCTCCGCGCTGGACATGACTGACTGACGTTCCTGATCTGACACGCCGTTCATTGTACCGACTCCAGCTGAAATGGCAATCGACAACCAGCAAAACCAGCGGGCGGCCGATCACAATCTGCAATCGACCGCCCGCGGTCAGCGAAATCAACAATTACCTTGCGCCACCGGCACCACCACCGGTCCTGTGGCGTTGACGGGCACCTGTCCGTCCGCTTCCATCTGCGCGGCGATCTCCTGCGCTTTGACCAGCAGCGTTTCCACAATCTGGTCTTCCGGCACGGTTTGAATGACTTTGCCCTTGATGAAAATCTGTCCCTTGCCGTTGCCGGATGCCACACCCAAATCGGCTTCACGGGCCTCGCCCGGACCGTTGACGATGCAGCCCATAACAGCCACGCGAATCGGCGCGGTCACATCCTTTAAACCTTCGGTCACCGCATTGGCCAACTGAATCACATCAACCTGGGAACGACCGCAGCTCGGGCAGGAGATAATGTCGAACTTGCGCGGACGCAATCCCATGTATTCCAGCAGCTTGCACCCGACTTTCACTTCTTCGACGGGCGGTGCCGACAGCGAAACGCGAATCGTGTCTCCAATGCCTTCAGCCAGCAGCGCACCGAATGCCAAACAGCTTTTGATGGTGCCCTGCCATGCCGGTCCAGCTTCGGTGACACCAAGATGCAACGGCCAATCACCCTTGGAAGCGAGCAGACGATACGTTTCCACCATGGTGATCACATCATGATGCTTGACGGAAATCTTGAAATCATGGAAGCCGACGTCTTCGAACATGCGCGCTTCCTTCATGGCGGACGCAACCAGTGCCTCCGGCGTCGGACCGCCATATTTCGCATACAGTTCCTTATCGAGCGAGCCCGCGTTCACGCCGATGCGCAACGAAATGCCCGCGTCCGTGGCGGCTTTGCAAATGGAAGGGCCAACCTCGTCGAATTTGCGGATGTTGCCGGGGTTCACACGCACCGCAGCGCAGCCCGCGTCAATGGCCTGGAACACGTATTTGCTTTGGAAATGAATATCGGCGATGACCGGAATCGGTGATTTCCTTACGATTTCCGGCAATGCGTCGGCATCATCCTGGCTTGGTACGGCCACGCGCACGATATCGCAGCCGGCTGCGGTCAGTTCCGCGATCTGCTGCAATGTCGCGGGAACATTGGCTGTCAGCGTATTGGTCATGGATTGCACCGAGATTGGCGCTCCCCCGCCGACTGGAACGGGACCGACCATAATACGGTGCGATTTGCGGCGCGGATGCAGCGGGCTTTCGCTAATGGCTGCCTCACCGGTTTTACGGAACGGCTTTTCGATTTCTGGCATACGTCAAATCCTTGCAATAACAAGGCTCCCGACTTAGGGAGCCTTGCGTCACTTACGTTTCGTCTGTTTGTTTTGTTTCGTTTTCCGTTACTTGTTTATCAGGTCGTCGGCTCGACGACGGGCTTCCAGCTCGAGTTGGCTCATTTCCTCCACGGAAGCGAATAGCGGATTGCCGCGCAGTTCCGCATCCATTTCGTCCAACACTTCCTTGACGGTATCGACGATGCCGAGATATGGCAAGCGATGTTCGAGGAAGGCGTGAACGGCCTGTTCGTTGGCAGCATTCAGCACGGCCGTATGCTTTTCGGAAGCTTCCAAGCAATGTCGAGCCAAGCTCACTGCGGGGAATGCCTCATCGTCAAGCGGTTCGAACGTCCACATGGCGGCTTTCGTCCAATCACAGGCCGCTGCGATGTTGCCAAGTCGTTCGGGAGCCGATAGGCCAAGCGCGATCGGCAGACGCATATCAGGCGGTGAAGCCTGTGCGATGGTGGCGCCATCGCGGAATTCCACCATGGAATGCACGATGGCTGTCTCTTATACACATCTGACGCTGCCGAC
>ENA-OXQG01000179-OXQG01000179.1-human-gut-metagenome-genome-assembly--contig:-NODE-179-length-7698-cov-10.8907_pt1 | contig 7698 bp, 5 predicted proteins | sample MGYA00249579_ERZ652557 | MGnify/ENA primary metagenome ERZ652557 (study PRJEB26925, sample SAMN05826837) | human gut metagenome | biome: ENVO:2100002; feature: ENVO:00000062; material: ENVO:00002003... | reverse complement strand
AGATCGCTCAGTGTCTCGTGGGCTCGGAGATGTGTATAAGAGACAGGGATAAGCCTAGAGAGGAAATCTCCTACTTTCTCAAACCCCACCGAAAACATGTACAACCAATCAAAAGTGACAGTTGACCAGTTGACCTTTTGACCTTTTCCCCTTCTTCACCCTCGAAATACTCCTTCTCCAGGCCTCCAATGTTTAAATAGTGATAAAAAGTAAGCCGTGGTGAATAATAATTGAGAAAAGTGTTACGACTTTGCCGAAAAATATGTACCTTTGTAAGAAACTAAAACGAAAGAAGAAATGATTAATATTTTGGATTTTCCTGCCGAGCTCTTTTATGAGAGCAGTGGAGAAAACGGATATGAGGGGTACATGAAGAATGACCCTACGGGCATCAACCATGTACTGGACACAATGTATGGTGCTGTGTTCAATCTAGAGGAGGCTGACTTTGAGGAGTCAGACCCTGCTTTCTATATGGATGCGGCCTATCGCATGGCGATTGCCATCAAGCTACAGAAATACCCACATCGATTCTTGCGGATGGAGGATTTGGCGGATTTCTTTGAGGAGTTTTCGGACGCTGAGTTTTGTCTCTCTGCCTGGATGGCGTATGCCTTGTTGGATTTGCGAGATGATAAGTCCGAAGACTTGGAAAAGTTTTTGCGTCATTTTTGGGCTTATCTATGTGAGGAGCAACCTTATTCTCGTACAGGAGAAATCATCTATAAATTACAAGCAATTGTGATGAAAGAGAAAGAAAACGGAAAGATTTATAACGCGATGCTCTATCCGCAATCTCCTGGGGCAGAAGTAATCAAGGGGCTTCGTTTCTGTGATGGGATAGAGGTGAAAGATGGTGATGTTGAGTTCTTGTTTACACATGTGGTGAAATATGATGTGCAATCTCAGCAGGCTTTGCTCGACAATCTGATGAATGCTGGAATATTTAAGGGTAACTACGAAAAGCTATCCCATCGCATCGACAAGGGCGATTTCATTATCTACGACGAAATGTTCCATCCCGAGTTGCCCGAAGCTTCGGAGGAGGAGCAGTATGTGATGCGTATGGAGTGCATCAACGAGATGAACCTGTGGAAGGAAAAGGCCGAATACTACAAGGCTATGTGCGATAGTTACGAGCAGAAGGAGAAGCTTACGGCTGTGATAGATGGTGCCGTACAGCTGGGCAAGGGTATCGATACCCACCTGGAAGACATGTACGAAGACCTGAAAAAGGGTGCCGAGAAGCAGAAGGAGAAGCTCAATGACAAAATCAAGGAGCTGGAGAACGAACTGCAGATGGTAAATGCAGAGAAGGCACAGCTAGAGCAGAGCCTGGCCAACAAGCAGAACCATGCGAATGGTGTTCAGGCAGAAGAAAATATAATTCCAGAACTGTTCAACGAACTATTAAACAGACTTATCGACCCCCGTTGCATCAGCGAAAACCAATATGCTGGAGCAAAGAAACTGCTCGAGATAGCCATAGATATAAAGCCAGTGAACGAAGTGTTGGACAGCAAGGCAGAGAATGAACTTTCCAAAAACTTGAGAAAAGTAGATAGCCTGCGTCTGGAAAATATAGAGAATTATCAGAATCGACTGGCAATCAAGCAGATGTCGTTGGCTAGTTTGCAGACTGCACAGAACGTGACAATCATCAACGGCAACAAGGTGGAGCGCAGCTATGGCGACAACTACAATCTGGAGGCAGGTGCCAAGGTGGAGGCTCTGTCCTCACAGCCAGAGCTAGATGCGCAGCATAAACCGCAATGGATTTTGAATAATGTTTCTTCACAACAATCTAGATGATACGGCTATGGGAAATATTCTGATAAACAAAAATTACGGCAATAACTTTACCGTTCAGGCTGGTGCCACCGTGGTGGCTGGCGGGCCGGGCGCAGCCATGATGAGGGAGCAGATGTTTGCCTCGCAGGAAGAAGAGGCTGGGACGCAAGATTTGGTAACGACGGATGATGGCTCCACGCAGGGAACTGACGTGGACGGAAGCAACCATTTTGGCTTTGAGGCGTGGGCGCTGAAGCCGACGGAGGAGCGCATGAAATTCAGCATCGAGACCATGAAAGGCGAGAAATGCCCCCTCTGCAAGAACAACTATTTTGGCTATGGGCAGGCATGGCAATATGCTTATGTCTTCCAGTTGTTGAGGAATGGAGATGAGGATCTTCCTCGTTTCAACAAGGTAAAAGAGTTCTTGGATTACCTAGGCTATCTGGGAATAGAGGGGTTGCCTACCGATGAGACCATCAACTCTCGCCTGAAACTCATCAATGGGAAATTCCCTTCATGGAAAATCTTCGGTGCCCCAGAAAACGAAAATGTGATAGCCAATAGCGTGGGCAAGAGGTTTCTGTCTTTATATCGCAAGGGACAATAATCTTAATATCGGGTATCCTGTGTGGGGGAAGCCAATCTTATCCGTTTGGATAGGGTTGGCTTTCCCTCTTTTTACCCCCTTGCTTTCCCCTTTTTTCTGATTCCGGTCTCCTTTTTCCGAACTTTTCATACCATGCTTCGACAATCGGTTCGACACTTTGTTCGAATCATTCGGCAATCTTTTCCAACCCCTCTTTTTCCCCTTGATTTCTTTTTCGAAATGTTGTATCTTTGTAGCGTAAACAAAAAACAATACAATGGATACAATGCAAAAAAACAAACCCTTGCAGCCTTGCAATCTCTCAGAGAATGCGACTGCGCAGAATCAATCGGAGAAATCCGGCAACAAAGAAAAACTGGTAGACGGAGCACAGGTAGATTCCACGCTCCTGTCCTGGCAGACGGGCAAGCACCAACTGCCCAAGCCAAAGGACCTGCCACCCGTGTTTCGGGAACTGGTGACGAATGCACCAAAGTCCCTCCAAACCCTCGTCTTCGTGGCGGCGACACCTGCCATCGGAACCTACGCCACTAGGTTGCGACTTAATTATGTCTACGATCAGAGTCCGTCGGCATGTCTGCTGCAGGTTATTGTCTGCGGCGACCAAAGCTCAGGCAAGTCTTTCGCCCGATACGTGCAGCAGGTCATCATGCAGCGGCTCCTCGACCGCGACATCATGCAGCGACGCGAGGAGCAGAAATACAACGAACTGAAACGGCGCCAGGGCAAGAAGGACGGCAAACTGCCGCCCGAACCCAAGACCGACATCGTGAATCTGCCGCCAAGTGTGAGTATCACCATGCTGATGAAACGAGCCGACGCCTCGGTGGTGAAATACGGCGTGCCGAAGACCCTCTTCATGTTCGCCGACGAGCTGAGTACCATCACCCAGAGCAACAAGCGAGCCTTCGCCGACCTGAAGCAAATCATGAAGACCGCCTACGACCTCGGCTCCTTCTACGGCCAAGATTACCTGAGCGAGAATTCCTACAGCACCGTGGTAGACGTGATGCTCAATTGTCTCTTCTGCGGTACCCCTGCCGCCATCGACCGCTACATGGATAAGGCAGCCATCGAGGGCGGCAACATCACCCGCACCATCCTCTGCCCCCTGGATAGTCACATCGGCGACGAACCGCCTACGATGAAACCCCTGTCGCAGGAACAGCAGCAAGCCATCAAGGAGATGATAGACAAGCTGATGGACGCCACCTATCTCGACGACAAGACGATGCAACCTGAGTACCTGATAGACACCCGATGGCTCGATAAGGAGGTGCAGAAATGGTGCGCCGAACGCAGGGATGAGGCTACCAAGTCGTGCTCTAAGGCCATCGACGTCTTCTACAAGCGCTCGTCGGTATCGGCGTTTCGCATCGCCGCCCTCTGCCAGTATCTCTACCAGCTGGAGGGCAAGCGCACTGCGAAGGAAATCCAGCGGCTGGTGAAGCAGATTTATCTCTCGATGGCCGACTACATTCTCAGGGGGATGACCGACAAGTGGGGCACCGCCTACGAGGAAATCGACGCCGACCTCCAGCCGTCCACCTACCGCCCAAGCCAACTCTACGACAACCTGCCCACGATGTTCACCCGCGACCTGCTAAAGGTAGCACTGGAGCGACTCGGCCAGACATCGCCCGTGAAGAATGTGGTTTCGCGTTGGCAGAAAAAGGGATGGATCAAGAAAATGACAAAAGACCAGTTTCAGAAACTAAAAGACATCAAGCCATGATAGAAAAAATGTATATCGAACGTTTGCGCCAGCTACCAATCGAGAAGGTGGCAGACGCCCTGGGAATGGGCATCCGATGGCACCAAGCCCTGTGCCCCTTCCACAACGATTTGCACCCGAGCCTCCACTTTTCGAAGACTCACAATACGTATCATTGCTACGTTTGTGGGGCTCACGGCGGAACCATCGACTTGGTGATGCATCGTGAGAACCTGAAGTTTAATGATGCTTGCCACTGGCTTGCCGATGTCTTCGGGGTGTATATCGGCGATGGTTCCCGAAAGTTTTCCGACCGTAGTAGCCGGCGCCTCTCCCAGCTCTATGAACTGGCGAATGCATCCCAGTCGTTGTCCGCCTCCTCCTCCGTGAACCCATCCTCCGAAGCCCGTCCCGCCGTGGTCGATACGGAGTATCTTGCCCTCTACGTAGCCCATCCCGTACTTACGCCAGAGGCTGAGCATTTCCTTTTCGAAGAGCGCAAGCTGAAGCGGGAGGTCGTAGAGTGGTGCCACGTGTCGAGTGTTTCGCAGCCTACCCCCTGCACACGTTTTGGGCGTCCTTTCTATGATGCACCCTCGCTCCTCATCCCCTATTATGATGCCGACGGACGGCTGCAGACGGTGCAGAGCCGCTACCTGGGTACCGACGGCGAGGGCAGGGGAGGCAAGCAGGGTGCCAAGGCGAAGGGTGTGTCGAGGTTCAAGTTCCCGCGGGGCTCGCAATGTCACATCTACAACCTGCCCATCCTTCGCTGGCTCCAAGCCGACGAGCCTCTCTTCATCACTGAAGGCTGCACCGACTGCTGGGCGATGATGAGCACCGGTCGCAAGGCTATCGCCATTCCATCAGCCACGCTTCTCAAGCCCGGTGACATCGAGCCCCTGCGTAGCCTCAATCTCCACATCTGTCCCGACCAGGACGAGCCGGGTGAGCGTCTTTATCTGGAGTTGAAAGAACGCCTGCCGCAGCTCGTGAGGCATCAGTTGCCCGAGGGCTGCAAGGATTTCTCGGATTACTATCTCCAGACGCTCGGGTAGCTATCTGCCATGGGATGGAAAAGGTCAACTGGTCAACTGTCACTTTTAGTAAAGTGCAAGGTTTCGCATTCTGTGACGGCCAGCCTTCTCTTCCTAGGCATCAGTAGATATTGATAGATAAGTTTAACCATTTAATAATCAAGAAAATATGAAGATAATATTAAGTCGTTTCCGTACAGTTCGTGGCGCCGTAATCGGTCGCCTGTTTCAAGAGATATTAGACCGTAAGGGTGGTCTCATCGACCATGAGCGCATCTGCGATACCGTGGAGCGTGAGGGTGGCAACCTGGCTCCCGGTGAGTATCGGGTGGAGATAGCCAAGTGTTCGTTCCATCATCGCAAGATGCTGTTCCTGCATCGTCTGCAGTCGGAAATTTCGTCTCCTTCTGATGAGGCTCCATTGTCTTGTTCCAGTGAATCCTGTTCGTGTCAATCCAGCGCCTGTCAATCCTGTGCCGAAGAGCGCAAGCATCACGAGCGGGGTCTTCTCTCGGCCCTTCATGCAGTGAAGTGTCCGATGTTTCAGCCGGGCAATGGTCCCTTCACGCTTCGTCAGGGCGGCATCTTGGTGGGCGAGGCCTGTCCTCCCGGCTTCGTCATCCACAGCCAGGACACCTTCCTCCAGCTCTACGACCGCATCAAGAAGGTCATCGCCCGTGGGGGCGAAGTGGTAGTTGAAGTGAAGGAGGAAATGGGGTAAGGGATATCTTGAATACCACCTTGAGACCCATCTTGAGTACCACCTTGATACTCACCTTGAGTAACACCTTGAGTAACATCTTGAGTAACATCATCTCCTTCGATATAATTCACTTCAATATCAAGGTGCTGAACTTTTGCATGTGGTTCAAGAACGGGCTGAAGGCCCAAAAGCTCCTAGCCCAGGGAGGGCACTGAAAAAGGTACCCAATTTTAAGTTGCATAGCTTGTTTTTGAACTTTAATTCTTGTCCAAGAAGCATTTCATCTTTTAAAAGTGAAATACTTTTTTGGACAGGAATATAGTCCCAAATAGCTTTCTATAGCGTTTCTGGCGCTTAATTCGGCAATATATAGAGGAATCTACTTCCCCCCTTATGCATTTTGCATCAATTTGATGATTCTCTTCACATTTGCAGCGAAAATAGTCAAAGCTCCCTGCATTTCCATGCACGACAAACCGTATGACAGGGCTCTGTCATATCCTAAGACATTCTTAAGTTCGGAGTTTTTGGCTTCTATCTTGTATCGTTTCCTCTGAAGATTTATAAACTCTTCTGTTTTTTGATATTCGATTTGCTCCAACTGTTCATCCGATTTGATGGTAACCGCATATGTTTTTGTCTTGGCTCCTTCCTTGTAGCAACCTTCACGTAATGGACAGACCTTGCATTTGTCCACATCAAAATAATAGGTAATGCTGGAGTTTCTGTGACGCTTGTCATTTTTGCGATTATTCATCTCTTTCCATTTCGCCAGATGCCCTGCTGGGCAGACGTACAGATCTGCATCCTTGTTGTATTCAAAAGGGAGTTTGTTTGTTCGATTACCGTCAATTACAGAGCTTAAACGAGCAGAGAGGCGCATATTGTTTTCCTTTGCCATTTTGAGATTCTCCTTGCTGGAATATGCCTTATCTGCTACTATGGAATCAACTTCCATTCCTGCTTCCTCTGTCTTTTTTATCAATTCAGGCAATTGCTGTCCATCACCCTTCTCGCCGGAGGTGACGGTAGCTGCGGTGATAATTCTCTCATCGCTCATAGCTATATGCGTCTTATAGCCAAAGAATGAAGAATGCGCTGTTTTATGTCCTGTACGGGCATCTTCATCTTTTGATATTACGCCTCGGGTCTCTGCATCGGAAATGGTTTCTTTCAGCATGTTAAGACGTTCCTTGACTGCAGGCATATTGGCAGTTGCAGCGTCAGCTTCTACTGTTGCAACTATCGTTTTGGCAGCAGTCATGATAGAAGAATACTTCTTTTCTTTTGGAAGCTCAGGCAATTCCATGCTGTCATCCACAGAATTAACGACCTTGATTACGGCCTTGCAATAATACTCCAAACTCTTTGCCGCACTAATTGGATTAGAACGGGAATGCGTATGGGTTGCATCAACGATAACGGTTTTAGACTTGAGGACACCAACTTCTATAGCTATAGAAACTGTCTTCTTGATAAGAAGATCCAACAGGTCCATATCCTTCAGGCGAAGTCGACGGAATTTGGTCAAGGAACTAGGATTAATCAGATTAGTCTCCTCAGGAGTTAATCCCAAGAAGTACTTAAACGACATATCATAGCGAGTACGTTCAACAACATCAACATCCGATATGTCATAGATTACCTTTAAAAGAAGATACTTAAACATACGGATAGGACTCTCTGCTGTACGACCATTGTCATGACAATACTTGTCCTGCAATTCCTGGTATACGAAACTAAAGTCCACCAGGTCAGTAATCTGGCGGAGCAGGTTGTCTTTTGGGATAATCAAGTCATACAAACTCTGTCTCTTATACACATCTGACGCTGCCGACGAAGG
>ENA-OXQG01000170-OXQG01000170.1-human-gut-metagenome-genome-assembly--contig:-NODE-170-length-7784-cov-9.68521_pt1 | contig 7784 bp, 4 predicted proteins | sample MGYA00249579_ERZ652557 | MGnify/ENA primary metagenome ERZ652557 (study PRJEB26925, sample SAMN05826837) | human gut metagenome | biome: ENVO:2100002; feature: ENVO:00000062; material: ENVO:00002003... | reverse complement strand
CGCCCGAATCCCGCCATATCCCCTCAGGGCTGCCGCTCCTCGGCGCTATCTACGTTTCGTGAGGTTGATTTGGTGCCTCGGGAACGTCTATCTGCGTTTCGTGAGGTTGTCAGAGCACGATACCCTCGGTATCACTGTCCTACGGTTGTTGGAATCATGCGGTTCCCGGAGCGCCTCTACTCTGCCATCAACCCCTCGAAATGCAGATAGCCCATTATTCTCACCTCTCAGTGCGCCGATACACCTATCCGTACGCGATTTTCAATGGGCTATCGGGAAAGGCAGTAGCCAAACGGCCCCGCGCACGGTTTTCGTGCTGTACGATGACAACCAACTTGGGAGAGACATTCAGGGAAGGGGGAAGATTCCACTCTGCCAGGCTTTCGTGCACCAATATCCACAATCCATGCCCGAAGGTTCGGAAACGGTCAGTATTACGAGAACACCAGCGGCCTCGACGTGCAGGCGAAGTGGAAGAGCTGTACGACACCACCGACGCCAGCAACCCGTGGTGGAAGTACCCGGTCACCGGCGATGAGAACGAGACCGATCAGTTCGGCGGTACTTCCGCGGCGTACAACCGCGGCGCGCTCGCCCTCGCCGCGCTGCGTTCGACGGTCGGCGATGCGAAGTTCCGTGAGATCGAGAAGACCTGGGTGCAGGAACATCAGGAGCAGTTCGACCCGACTGGTCTGAAGATTACCGCGACTTACTCCGACAAGTCCACGAAGGCCATCGACGCAGCCGAACGGCGTGTCCAACCCGCTGTCCAAGACCGGCGCCAGCACGGCTCCGATCATCGCCCTGGCGGCACTCGCACTGCTGACGGGCGGTGCCGCCGTGGCGAAACGGCACTCGGAGCCTGAACCGCAGCATCGGAGGTAGCCGCGAGCGCCTGAGTGATACTGGGCGGCGTCAACGCGGACACCGTATGGCTGTTCGCCGCCTGGGTGCTGTGCTATTGCGTGCAGTTCTCCGCGGCGCGATGGTTCAAATCACGGTTCGCCCGCCGTTGGATGCCGCCAACGATCGTGTATTCGGCGGCCTTGTGCGTGGTCGGACTGCCATTCGTCATCATGCGTCCGGGCGCGCTGCGGTGGGCGCCTTTGTTCGTCGTACGCTGGCCGGGCTGTCATTCCTCGCCGCATGGCTGCGCCGGGAGCGCTCGCTGTGGGGCAACGACGGCCGAAACCGATGATCGCCGGCGTCACCGAAGCGATGTGCCTGCTACTGGTGTTCATAGCGGTCATCATCATCTGTCCTCACCTGGCATAGCGGCGATCCGCCTCCCCCTTCCTATCCGACTCCCTCCCCGACCATAGTCCCATTTCAGAGGCCGCAGATGGGACTTTGGCGGGATGAGGTGGCTGTGTTGTTCGTGAGGCAGGTCACAGCGCAAGCGCTCCCCTATGTGAAGCCCGCGTTGAAGCGCCCCGCGTGCTGCATTATCGTAATCACCGTGACAAAATCGCAAGCTGCACAGATCAAACCCATCACGGCGCATCACGCCAACCAGCTGTACCAGCACGGCACGCTGGCGCTGCTGGTGCCCGGACTGCTCGAAGGCACCACGACCATCGGCGAACTGCTCACCCACGGCGACACCGGCATCGGAACCGGCGAAGGGCTCGACGGCGAGCTCATCATCCTCGACGGCGTCGCCTATAAGGTCGGACAAAGCGGCGTGGCGGAACGCGTGCCGGACGATTTCACCATGCCGTTCGCGAACGTGCATCACGCCGCGTTCCAATACCAGTGCGAGCGCCGCGATATCGGCCTGGAGGATCTCAACAACCGCATCGTCGAGGCGAACGGCCGCGCCAACACGTTCTTCTCGGTCATCGTACGAGGCACCTTCAGCTTCATCAAGACGAGGGCGGTCATCAAACAGCAGGCCCCGTACCCGACTCTGGTGGAGGTCGCCGACCGGCAGGCGATGTTCCTGCGGCACGACGTGAAGGGCACGATGCTGGGATATTTCTCGCCGGAGATGTTTCATGGAGCCGCCGTCGCCGGTTTTCACGAGCATTTTCTGTCAGACGATCGCACGTTCGGCGGTCACGTGCTCGACGCGGTGCTCGATCACGGCAAGATATACAGTCAGGTGTTCGACACGCTGGTGCAGCATCTGCCGGTGGATGATCCTGAGTATCGCAACCACGATTTCCGGCATGATCCGATAGCCGAGGCGATCACCGCCGCGGAGGGAGACAAGGCAGGTAATTGACGGATTCAGTGGGTAGTCGCGAAGAGAAGATTAGTGGAGGTAATCACTGAATCCGCGTGACCACCCACCGGCACTACGTGCCACCTCCCGCCAGCGGGAGGCAGGAATGGGATGTAATAATTGTGGGGGCCTTCCGCATAGGAAGACCCCCACATTGGTTCAATCACCTGGGATGGGTGATGTCATGCCATCGTCAGACGCGCTCGGACGCCTCTTCGGTGGCGGCCACGCCCTCGCGCTCGACGCGAATCTTGTGGCCTTCGGCCTGCGGCACGCCGTAGTATGCGGCCACGGCGATGTCCTTCATGTCCTCGATCATCGGGATGCGCGGGTTGGCCGGGGTGCACTGGTCCTCGTAAGCGCGCATGCCGATCTGGTCGAGCACGCTCCAGAAGTAGTCCTCTTCCACGCCGCAGTCCTGGAAGGACTTGTTCATGCCGAGCTTGTTGTCGCGGTAGTCCTCGACGGCCTTCGCCAGATTCTCGACGCCTTCGGCCGGGGTCTTGCCCGGGTCGATGCCGATGATGCGGGCGATGTCCTGGTAGCGCTTGTCGGCGACGTACTTGTTGTACTTCGGCCAGCTGGTCGGCTCCTCCGGGACGGCACCGTTGTAGCGGATCACGTACGGCAGCAGGATGGAGTTGGTGCGGCCGTGGGCGATGTGGCACAGGGCGCCGATGGTGTGGGCCATGCCGTGGCACATGCCGAGGAACGCGGAGCCGAACGCCATGCCGGCCATGGTGGCGGCGTTGTGCATCTTCTCCTGCGCGTCGGTCTTGGCGAGCCCCGGCTCGCCGTTGACGGACTCGGCCAGGTTGTCCCAGATGAGCTTGGCCGCGTGCAGGGCCATGCCGTCGGTGAAGTCGTTCGCGTACACGGACACGTAGGCTTCCATGGAATGGGTCAGGGCGTCGAAGCCGGCGTCGGAGGCCAGCTTGCGCGGCTGGGTGCGGGCCAGCACCGGGTCCACGATGGCCACGGACGGGGTCAGCGCGTAGTCGGTGATCGGGTACTTGTATCCGGTCTTGTGGTCGGTGATCACGGCGAACGGCGTCACCTCCGAACCAGTGCCCGACGAGGTCGGGATGCACACGAGCTTGGCCTTCTCGCCCAGCGGCGGGATACGGAACGCGCGCTTGCGGATGTCGAAGAACTTCTCACGCACGTCGGAGAAGGAGATTTCCGGGTGCTCGTAGAGCAGCCACATGATCTTGGCCGCGTCCATCGGGGAGCCGCCACCGACCGCGATGATCGTGTCGGGCTCGAACTCCTCGCGCATCATCTCGGCGCCGCGCTCGACGGTCTCGACGGAGGGCTCCGGCTCGACGTAGTCGATGATTCGGAAGGTGACGCGATTGTCACGGGCGCGCAGCTGGTCGATGACCTTGTCGACGATGCCGAGCTGCTCCATCACCTTGTCGCACACGATGACGGCCTTCTCGATGCCGTGCATGTCGCGCAGGTACTTGATGGCGTTCGGCTCGAAGTACGTCTTGGCCGGAATCTTGAACCACTGCATGTTATTGTTCCTCCGAGCGATGCGCTTGATGTTGATCAGGTTCACGGCCTGGACGTTGCCGGACACCGAGTTGCCGCCGTAGGAGCCGCAGCCCAGGGTCAGCGACGGGGCAATCGCGTTGTAGATGTCGCCGATGCCGCCGAGCGAGCTCGGCTGGTTCCAGATGATGCGGCAGGCGTGCATGCGCAGGCCGTACTCGCGCACCAGCGCCTCGTTGTTCGTGTGGATGGCGGCGGTGTGGCCGGCACCGAGCTTGAGCATCTTCTCGCACATCTCGAAGGCCTGCTCCTTGTCGTCGGCCTTGAGCACGGCCTGCACCGGGGCGAGCTTCTCGTGGGTCAGCGGCTCGTCGTCGGAGACCTCCTTGCATTCGGCGGCGAGGATCGTCGCGTCGGCGGGGATCTCGAAGCCGGCGGCCTTGGCGATGAACTGCGGGGACTTGCCCGGCACCACGGAGTTGAGGACCGGCTTCTGGCCGGAGCCGGCGGTGCAGCTGAACATGTACTGCTCCAGCTTCGCCTTCTCGTCCGCGTTGACGAAGTATGCCTTGCGGCGCTTGAGCTCCTTGACGAGCGGCGCGTAGACGTCTTTGTGGGCGATGATGGCCTGCTCGGTGGCGCAGATCATGCCGTAATCGAAGTGCTTGGAGAGGATCAGGTCGTTCGCCGCACGTTCGATGTCCACATCGGTATCGATGTAGGCCGGAGCGTTGCCGGCGCCGACGCCGAGGGCGGGCTTGCCGGAGGAGTACGCGGCCTTGACCATGCCGGGGCCGCCGGTGGCCAGGATGGTGGCGACGCCCGGGTGCTTCATCAGCGCGCCGGTCGCCTCGATGGACGGGTGTTCGATCCACTGCACGCAGTTCTCGGGTGCGCCTGCTTCGATCGCGGCGTCGCGGACGATCTTCGCGGCGGCCACGGACGACTTCTGGGCGCCCGGGTGGAAGCCGAACACGATCGGACAGCGGGTCTTGAGTGCCAGCAGCGACTTGAAGATGGCGGTGGAGGTCGGGTTGGTGACCGGGGTGACACCGGCGACGACGCCGACCGGCTCGGCGACCTCGTCTATGCCCATGACCTCGTCCTCGCGGATCAGGCCGACGGTCTTCTGCCCGGCCATGTAGTGGGTGACGTGCTCGCAGGCGAAGATGTTCTTGGTGGCCTTGTCTTCGACGAGACCACGGCCGGTCTCATCGACGGCCATCTTCGCGAGCACCAGATGCTTGTTCAGGGCCGCGACGGACGCCTTGGCGACGATGCGGTCAACCTGCTTCTGATCGAGCTTCTCGAACTCGTCAAGGGCCTTGAGACCCTTCTTGACAAGGGCGTCGACCTCGGCTTCGGCCGCCGCGCGCTTCTCCTCGGGGCTCGGCTTGGCGGGCGCCTCGACCTGTGTTGCTTCTGCCATGAATACTCCTCGACTAGCTGTGGTTTCATTCCGTTGTCGTTGCCGCCATCACCTGGCGGATCATCCATCCACATGCTCGCTATTGCGCATCTGTGGCCTACGTCACAATCTACGTGATATACTGCGCAAACGCACACGAACAAAAACGACGGCGTTTCGTGTTTGTCTTTGGTATTTATCTGTTGCTATTTGTTAGATTTAACCCTGTTTTGCTGCCGATATTCCACGAAATGATATCTTTTGTTCGCTTTTTGCGACATCGCACACCATCAAACGAATTTCCGAGACACAACTTATATAAAGTATGTTTATAAAAGTTGCACTCGTCGACAAACTTTTATAAAATTATTTATTAAAAGCGGTGTCATGCGTCCGGCACCACACGGAATCGACCCAGCAATGAGGCTCCAATGACGACCACGGACACCGACATCGCCACAACCCGAAACATCACCAAGACGCGCAACAGGCAGGCCATCATCCGCCACCTCGCAACGCACGGCAACGTCACCAAGCGCCAGCTGCAGCTCGATCTGCAGCTGAGCCTGCCGACCATCACCGGCAACATCCGCGCGCTCGAACACGACGGCATCATCGCTTCCGGCCCCCTGACCGACTCCACGGGCGGCCGCAAATCCCAAAGCTACCGGTTCAACCCGAGTCATCGCACCGCAATCGGCGTCACCATGCACCGCAACACCCTGCGCCTATGCGCCATCGACCTGCAGGGGCGTCCCATCGCCACCCTCTCGCGCACGCTCCCCTATGCCAACACCAACGCCTACTACCAGCGGATGGGTTCGGCGATCAACGATTTCGCTGCGGAGACCGAAAAGGCCCACGGCCCCGTGCTCGGCGTATCCTTCGCCATCCCCGGTGCCATCTCGGCCGACGGCACCGTCATCACCTTCAACGACTCGACCGGAGCGACCGGCGTCACCATCGACACCATCGCCCAGTCGGTGCGCTACCCGCGTCAACTAATCCGCGAGGCCGCGGCCATCGCCATGACCGAAACGCTGCACGACACCGCCATCAGCGACGCCATATGCCTGTACCTGAACCGCAGACCCAGCGGCGCGCTCATCATGAACGGCCGCCTGCACCGCGGCCCGAACCTGTGCGATGGCGCCATCGAACACATGACGCTCATCCCAGGCGGCAAACCGTGCCACTGCGGCAGGCGCGGCTGCATGGCCGCCTACTGCTCTCCCGAAAACCTGCCGGAGGACTACGAGAGCATCCCCGGCTTCTTCAGCGTGCTGGAGCAAGGCGAGACCCATCACCGCGAGCGCATGAACGACTGGCTCGACCACGTGGCGCTGGCCATCGCCAACGTGCGGTGCGTCATCTGCGCCGACGTCGTCATCGGCGGGGAGGCGGCGCTGTACCTCGACCACGACAACATCGCCGACCTGCAGCGGCGGGTCACAGCCCTCAGCGTGTTCGGCACCGACCATTTCACCCTTCGGCTGAGCCGCAGCAACGAGAACAGCGGCGCCATCGGCGCGGCCATGCAGTTCACCGACCCCTACATGGACGCGCTGTGCGGCTGGGACACGGGCCCGCACCCGTCCTCGCCCGCTCCGACACGGACGAAAATCGACACCGCTACAATGGGTGTATGAAACACGCGATACCTCAGCGGTATGCAATCCCTCATCGCTATGCGACACGACCGGGCCTGTACTTCACGGAAGACGGCGGCGCCGATGTCATCGTCCGTTCCGAAACAGCCGATCAGGTGTGGCTCTGCATCTACGAGAAGGTCGATCAACCCACCGCCTTCTTCAACGACGCCATCCGCATCTTCGATGATTCAGCAACGCCGTTCATCAACGAAATACACGAGCACGCCGTCTGCACGCGCATCATCGAGCCCATGTACGTGCGCGAGACGCTGTTCCGCATGGATGGGCCGAACTACGGCCTGTGGTACGTGCATCTTCCCAAGGCGTGGGACGGCATGCGCTACGCCTACCGAGTGGACGGCGCGTGGGATCCGAGCAAGGGGCTGCGGTTCAACCCGTACAAGCTGCTGCTCGACCCGTATGGCAAGGGGATCGACGGCCGCATGAAGCTGTCGCCGGCCGCGTTCTCATACCAGTGCGACGTCAGCGAGGACGGCAAGGTGCGCGGCTCCGCGTTCGGGCCGATGAGCACCGTCGACGCACTGGGCAACATGCCCGTGTCGGTGGCCATCGACGACCGGGACAAGACCAAGCACGACGCCGACCCCTCGCACCCGCACGTGCCGTGGAGCAAGACCGTGCTGTACGAGCTGCACGTCAAGGGATTCACCGCGAACGCACCCTGGCTGCCCAAGGAACTGCGCGGCACGTACGCGGGTCTCGCCCACCCGACCACGCTCTCGTACCTGCAATCCCTGGGCGTCACCTCCATCGAACTGCTGCCCATCCAGGCCAAGCAGGACGAGCTGTTCCTGCAGGAGCGCGGGCGGCACAACTACTGGGGGTACTCGCCACTCAGCTACTTCTCCCCCGAGCCTTCGTACGCCACTGCCGAAGCCCAGCGCAAGGGGGCCCGGGCGGTCCGCGACGAGGTCATCGGCATGGTGCGCGCGCTGCATGAGGCCGGGTTCGAGGTCATCATGGACGTGGTGTACAACCA
>ENA-OXQG01000167-OXQG01000167.1-human-gut-metagenome-genome-assembly--contig:-NODE-167-length-7840-cov-13.5195_pt1 | contig 7840 bp, 7 predicted proteins | sample MGYA00249579_ERZ652557 | MGnify/ENA primary metagenome ERZ652557 (study PRJEB26925, sample SAMN05826837) | human gut metagenome | biome: ENVO:2100002; feature: ENVO:00000062; material: ENVO:00002003... | reverse complement strand
AGCGTCAGATGTGTATAAGAGACAGGTTGGCGACGATGTTCTCCATGATGGACTTGAGCTTGCCGTCAACCTCTTCAAAAGTCCAGGAAAGGCGGTAGGAGTTCTGGCTCATCTCAAGGCCGGAAACCGCCACGCCACCCGCGTTCGCGGCCTTGGCGGGGCCATAGAGCACGTTGTTGGCCTGGTAGACGGCGATTGCCTCCGGAGTGGAAGGCATGTTGGCGCCTTCGCACACCACGGTGCAGCCGTTGGCGACGAGAGCCTTGGCGGATTCCTCGTCGATCTCGTTCTGGGTGGCGCACGGCAGGGCGATATCGCACGGAACGGTCCACACGCCCTTGCAGCCCTCGTGATATTCGGAGCCCGGCACACGCTCGGCGTATTCCTTGATGCGGCCGCGGTGGCCCAGCTTGATGTCCTTGACCACGTCGAGCTGAATGCCGTTCGGATCGTAGATGTAGCCGTTGGAATCGGAGGCGGTCACAACCTTCGCGCCGAGGGCCTGAGCCTTCTCGGTGGCGAAGATGGCCACGTTGCCGGAGCCGGAGATGACCACGGTCTTGCCTTCGAAGGAATCGTTGCGCAGCACGCGCATTGCCTCGGCGGTGTAATAGCACAGGCCGTAACCGGTGGCTTCGGTACGAGCCAGGGAGCCGCCGAATTCGAGGCCCTTGCCGGTCAGCACGCCGGAATACTCGTCGCGGATGCGCTTGTACTGGCCGAACAGGTAGCCGATCTCGCGGCCGCCCACGTTGATATCACCGGCCGGGACGTCGGTGAACTGGCCGATGTGACGGCACAGTTCCGTCATGAAGGCCTGGCAGAAACGCATGACTTCGGCGTCGGACTTGCCCTTCGGGTCGAAGTCGGATCCGCCCTTGCCGCCGCCCATCGGCAGGCTGGTCAGGGAGTTCTTCAGGATCTGCTCGAAGCCGAGGAACTTGATGACGCCCTCGTTCACGCTCGGGTGGAAGCGCAGACCGCCCTTGTACGGGCCGATCGCGGAGTTGAACTGGATGCGGTAACCGCGGTTGACCTGCACCTTGCCCTCATCGTCGGTCCATGCGACGCGGAACTTCACCACGCGCTCCGGCTCGACGATGCGCTCAAGCACGCCCGCCTTCTCATATTCCGGATGCTTCGCAACCACCGGCTCGAGGCTTTCGAAAACCTCGCGAACGGCCTGCAGGAACTCCGGCTGGTCGCCGTCGCGCTTCTCGACCTGCGCGTACACGCGCTTGACGTACTCGTCAGTGAGCATATTCTTCCCCTTCGGGATAGTTGGGTTACCAATAGACGGTCTCATTCTATGTGCACGAATATGGACGGCACAAGACCTTGTTCAGGATTTGGAGACGCTTTTTGCGAGTACTGGTTCTGAACCTGCTTCTTTTTACGGGATTGCCGTGCCTTGTGTTGCCTATAGGATGGAAATGCGGAAAGCGTGGGAGAGAGTACGTCCGCAATAACATCTCACGATCTCACATAATGGGAGAATCATCATGATTGAAGGATTTAAGAAATTCATTGCACGCGGCAACATGATCGACATGGCGGTCGGTGTCGTCATGGGCGGTGCCGTCACCACAGTGGTTAACTCTATTGTCAACAATGTGATTAATCCGTTCATCGCCATGATTTTCGGCAAACCGAATATGGATGGTCTGCTGGCAATCACATTCAATAATGCGACGGTTTCGTTCGGCGCGGTACTTGGCGCGATATTGAATTTCCTGATTATCGCGGCGGCCGTGTATTTCTGCATTCTCGTGCCGATCAACAAATTCCGTGACGTGACCGAGGCGTTGCTCGCCAAAACCAAGCTTGCGGAAGAACGGAGCAAAGCCGAGGAGGAAGCTGCCAAAGAGCCGGAAATCTCCACCGAAGAGCAGACGATCCTGCTGTTGCAGCAAATCCGCGACGAACTTGCCAGGCAGAATGCACGGAATACACAGAACGTGCCGAACGATTCCGACACTGTTGCCGGTGCAGTCGCAGTGCGGTAGTCATCGCAAGCAATCGTAATAATCAATAATTCAAGGCCGTCTCAAGCGGTGACGCAAGCCCCGCCTGAGACGGCCTTTTGCAATGGTCTTTCAGCGGGGTGATTCTTCCATGCGCTGGAATAATACGGACTCTGGAAGGTGCCTCAGCGGGTCATATGTTCCAGTGACTGGAGGGATCTGGACTGTGAGGTGCTTGGTTGCGTCTAGTTTTCTCCAGTGACTGGAGGCTTTGGGATGCTGGGAGGCTTGTTGGTGGGAGGATTCCTCCACTCGGTGGAGGTTTTTGGACTGTGAGGTGCCTGGCTGCGTCCGGTTTTCTCCAGTGACTGGAGGAATTGGGATGCTGGTTTGGATTTCGGATTTGGGTATGAAAAAAGGGTTTCCGGAAATCACCGGAAACCCTATCTGTGGAGCTAAGGGGATTCGAACCCCTGACCCTCTCCATGCCATGGAGATGCGCTACCAGCTGCGCCATAGCCCCGTGGAGCTAGCCGGGTTCGAACCGGCGACCCTCTGCTTGCAAAGCAGATGCGCTACCAGCTGCGCCATAGCCCCATAGTTGAAAAAAAGCGGCCGCGCCGCTCTTAATCACTGTGGGCCCGGGAGGACTTGAACCTCCGACCTCATCCTTATCAGGGATGCGCTCTAACCACCTGAGCTACGGGCCCGTTCTTGCTGTACTGTTAAGCACAACGAGTTGAAATAATACGTGATAATCAGCGAAAGTCAAAATCCGGCGTGTCGTGGCATAATGCAGGCATGCCAAACAATCATCGCAATGCCAGCAGGGGAGTGCGCAACCGCAATCGCACGCTATCGGAAGAAACTGTGCAAATCGCTGGAATGACGGTGACTATCATGCGTAAGCCCATTAAAAACATGTATCTGCGAATCAAGCCACCGAACGCGCAGATCGTCATCTCCACACCTTCTCGCATGTCCCAAGCGGCAATCGCACGATTCGTGACGGAACGCAAATCATGGATCGAACAAGCGCAACGAGCCATGCTGCAAGCCAGAGATCAGCAGATCCATGAAGGAAACAATCCTAATGATCCGCATTCTTTCACATGGAACGACGCAACCAGAAAGCGAGCGGTGCAGACCATCAATGCGCAACTACCGGTGCTGCTTGCGAAATGGTCGCCGATTATCGGGCGCGAGCCAACGCATGTCACACTGCGCGTCATGACGTCGCGATGGGGGTCATGCACGCCGAAAACCGGCCGCATCCGCCTCAACCTACAACTCGGTCTTATGGACCCCAGATTCCTGGAATACGTGCTTGTGCACGAAATGACGCACCTGTGGGAAAACGGGCACGGAGAGGGCTTTCAGCGGCGTATGAGCGCATATTTGCCGCAATGGAGGCAATTACGGCGGGAGTTGAACCGTCACGTTGTACTGTGACGCTCGCGATGTTGTTGCGTTGCCTGCGATGTTGAAATACTTGCGATATTATGCCACTGCCGTCACATTGCGCGGATTGCCATGACTTGCCACGGCTTGCGAACGTTTGATAACGACGTATAGGTGATTCGTATAGCTTTTCCGTTCATAAGATGTTCCAAACGCTTAACATTCGCGAATTGCAAGCCTACAATCATGGCGGCTGAGATGTTTGCGTGCAAACAGTTCACGCAGAAAGATCAAACAAGTGAGGAAGGGAGCGATTATGGCTGTATTGAGAAAAGTCGGCATTATCGGAATCGGACACGTGGGCGCGCATGTTGCAAATGCCGTGCTTTCCGCAGGACTGGCTGAAGAACTGAAACTGTGCGACATCAACGAGCAAAAAGTAGTCAGCGAATGTCAGGATTTAAGCGACACGTTGAGTTTCTACCCGCATAACTGCGTGATCGGCAACTACGGTACGCAATACGAGCAGCTGGCTGACTGCGACGTGGTAATCAACGCTGCCGGTGACGTGAAAACCAGCGCCAAAGATCGTGATGGCGAACTGTTCGTTACCACCGACATTGCACGCACTTGGATCTCCCGACTGTTCAACGCAGGCTTCCACGGTGTGATCATCACCATCTCAAATCCGTGCGATGTGGTCGCAACCGAAATCTGGCACATCACCGGCTACGATCCGCGCAAAATCATTGGCACCGGAACCGCGTTGGATTCCGCACGACTGCGCAACGCCATCGCGAAACGCGTCAACGTGGATCAGAAATCAATCGGCGCATACATGCTGGGGGAGCATGGCAATTCACAGTTCGCCTACTGGTCGAACGTGAACATCGCAGGCAAGCCGCTCACCCAACTCGCACAAGACAATCCGCAACGATTCACCCTTGACGAGGACGAAACCGAGCAGGATGCCCGTCGAGGCGGATACCGCGTGTACGCCGGCAAAGGGTGCACGGAATACGCCATTGCAGCCACCGCGGCACGCCTTACGCAAGCCGTGCTCTGCGACGAACACTATGCGGCCGCCTGTTCCACGCTGCTTACCGGCGAACAAGGCGAAAGCGGCAATTACGCCAGCCTGCCGTGCATCGTCGGCGCGAACGGCGTCGAAGAAGTCCTCAATCCTACACTCACCGAAAGCGAACAGGCCAAATTCCACGCGTCCTGCGAGCATATCCGCGCCAATATCGCGCAGCTTGCATGGTGGAATGACGAATGCCATCCCACACTGCGCGGCTGAATCTGCAATAACTCAGCGGATTTAATAACAGAGCAGACTTGCGATTACTGATGTTGATTGCGTAAAAAATCAGCATTTACATAATCGCAAGTCTGTTTTATTTTCGTTTTATTTTTGATTATTTCGTAGATTTCGCAGCATCGACGTCAACAGTATGCTTGCGGATTTCCAACGTTTCGATACGACGGCCGTCCACTTGCGTGACGGTCATGTCATAACCGTCGTCTGAAGGCAGCACGTCGCCGATTTCGCCCATCTTTCCAGTATGCGCCAGGAAATAGCCGGCAACCGTCTCGTACGGACCGTCTTCCAGCTCAATACCGGTCAAATCGGCGAAATCCTCAATCGTCATGCCGCCTTCGATCGTGGCGACGCCATTGACGAACGTGGTACGTTCCGTGCGTTCGCCGCCTTTCTCTTCCGGCAGATCATATTCGTCGCGAATATCGCCGACCAGTTCCTCCGTCATATCTTCCAACGTGACGATGCCGTCGGTACCGCCATATTCGTCGATGACCACCGCCAGATGAATGCCGCGCTTACGTAGCAGCTCAAGGCTTGGCAGCAGTTTCGACGTGCCCGGCAGCGAAATGCCCTCGCGCGTCACGTCGGCAACCGTCTTCGCCTCGGGATCGCGAATGTCAAGCAGGTCGCGCACATGCACGAAACCAAGCACATCGTCGAAATCCTTGCCGGTCACCGGATAGCGGGAATACGGCATTTCTCTCACATATGCGGCCGCCTTCTCAATCGGCATATCGCCATCCAAAAAAACCACGTCGGCACGCGGGCGCATCACTTCGGCCACAATCGTTTCGGACGCGTCGAACACGTCGTCGAGAATCGTGCGTTCGTCCTTGCTCAAGTTCGTATTGGTGTTGACGAGTACGCGCAGCTCTTCGTCGGACACTTCGCTGTCGGTTTCGTTCGGGTCGAAACCAAGCAAGCGCACGATAATGTTCGTGTTCTTGCCGATCAGCCAAATAATCGGCTTGCACACCTTCGCAAACACATGAATCGCAGGTACCACGGCACGCGCGATCTGCTCGTTGCGTTGCATGGCGATACGCTTCGGCACCAACTCCGAAATCACGATCGAACAGTACGAAATGATCAACGTCAGCACAATGGTGGTCAGGGGAGCGGCCACACTCGTCGGCACGCCCCAACTTTCAACGATCGGCACAATATAAGGCGAAATCGACGATTCGCCGAACGATGCGGAAAGGAAACCGCTCAACGTCACGCCGATCTGCACGGTCGACAAAAACGTGTTCGGATCTCGCGCGATCTGTGCGACGCGCTTTCCGCGGGCATCCTCCTGTTCCATCTGGTCGATCTGCGATCCACGCAGGCTGACCAACGCCAGTTCGGTGCCGGCGAACACCGATCCGAGCAACAGAAAAACGAAAATCAGGAGAATGTTCAAACCTAGAGACATGGTTCCACTCTATCGGGGCGGTATGTCAAAGTGTCTGTATCTCCTGATTTTCTTGGATTTTCTCAATTATTCTTAGATTGCTTAGCTTCGGATTGTTCTTTTTTGGATCTCTGTTTCGCAAATCTCCGTTTTCCGAATTGTAATCCGTTTCAGAAGCTAAGAACCTCGACTTTGCCGGAGTCCAGCTGGTACCTTGCGCCGACGATCATGAGTTTGTCGGATGCCAGCGCCTGCTGGATCGCTTCGGATTGTTCCACCAAGAGTTCGATGGTGCGCGCGATGTGCACGCGTTCGAAATCCTCGCTGGATTCCAATTCCGACTCGTGCGCCTGCCAGATTGAGAAACCGACGGTGCGCATCATGAGCGAATCCGAAGCGCAGATGCGTTCGTCGATGTCGGCAATGCTGTCGGCGGCCATCAGCGAATCCTCGGCATCGGCGGTCAGTTCGTGCAGTAACGCCTCGTAATCCTTGGAAGCTTGCTTGATCGCACCGCAATTCTGGTGGCCGAGCACCACCAGCAAACGTACGCCGAGCACGGTCACCGCGTATTCCAGGGACGCAAGCACGGCTTCGTCGATGATTTGACCGGCCGTGCGAACCGTGAACAGGTCGCCAAGACCGGAATCGAAAATAATATCCGGGCTTACCCGCGCGTCGGAGCAGCTCAGTACGGCCGCTTCCGGTGCGTGTGTGTCTACAAGTGCTGCGCGTGCTTCGGCGCCACGATTCGGATGTTCCGGTTTGCCTTCCGCAAACCTGCGATTGCCTGCCAGCATGCGGCTCCATGCGCCGCTTGCCGTACCTTCGACCTCGTTCTGGTCTACAAACAGTTCGTCTGCCATTGACTCCACCCTTCATTGTTCAGGCTAGCCAACATCATACGTTTTGGTCTGACCGTTCGCTGGGAAATAGAGCGATATCTCGCTTATGTATGGCAGATTTCGTGTTCTGTCCGGTGATATTTCGCTTATGTATGGCAGTCCCAAAGGTGAAAAACCGGAAAAATGTACCCCCGAAGTGGGTTTTTCGCATGATGGTCTGCCATATATAAGCGAGAAGGCTCATGACAAGGCTCCGATTCTGCCATATATAAGGCAGATATGGGTATGAAAAAGGGTCCCCGATCGGCAGTGCGAACGGGGACCCTGAAAGAAACTGGCTACAATCAGCCGGTGTTCTGCAGGCCTGCTGCGACACCGGACACGGTGCACAGGATCAGGTAGGTGTAGTTCTCCTTCTGTCCGTGCGTGAGCTCTTCCTTGTCCACGCGCTTGCGTAGCGAGCCGAGGGCGAGCACCTGAGTGGCGGACAGCGCATCCACGTACGGCGAGCGGATGCGGATGGCCTGGCCGAGCACGTGGCGGTGCTGCAGAGGCCACTTGTCGCCTACGATCTCGAGCACCCACTTGCGGGTGAGCTCCATCTCGTCGAGGACCTTCTTGTTGAGGTCTTCACGGTCTCCGAGGGCAAGGTACATCTTGGCGATGCGCTCGTCAGTCTTGGCCAGCGACATTTCGATGTTGTCGATGAACGTGGAGAACAGAGGCCATTCCTCATACGCTTGACGCAAGGTGTTCAAATCGCCGAACTGTTCGCACGCGGTGCCCAGGCCGTACCATGCGGCCAGATTGATGCGTGCCTGCGCCCAGGAGAAGATCCACGGAATGGTACGCAGATCGTCGAGGGACTTGGCTCCAAGGCCACGTTTGGCCCTGTCTCTTATACACATCT
>ENA-OXQG01000154-OXQG01000154.1-human-gut-metagenome-genome-assembly--contig:-NODE-154-length-8033-cov-8.6098_pt1 | contig 8033 bp, 5 predicted proteins | sample MGYA00249579_ERZ652557 | MGnify/ENA primary metagenome ERZ652557 (study PRJEB26925, sample SAMN05826837) | human gut metagenome | biome: ENVO:2100002; feature: ENVO:00000062; material: ENVO:00002003 | host... | reverse complement strand
CCTAAGCCTTCGTCGGCAGCGTCAGATGTGTATAAGAGACAGCATTGGCGAGGTCAAGACCGGCGCGGGTCTGATCGGATACGAACAGGCCGACAATGCCAAGCGCCACGATCACGATGCCGATGCCGAGCGCGGCCTGAGCCGTGTAATGACATGCCATCGGCGTTTCTTTGACCGCGCATACGTGAGCGAAGGTCTGCGGCGCGATGGCGATCAAGATGCCGAGCACGATCTGCGAAATGCCTGCGTACAGTTTCTTATTCATAGCTTCCTCTCAAAAAAAGACAAACACCGCCGATTATTGCAGGGTCTTTTTGAAAAAGAAAGTCTTGTTTTTTCCTCCTTTTCGTGCTACAGAGGAGATTTCATCCGTTCTTCATCTCCGTCATAGCATTTCAATGGGTGCCATACGCAACAGCAGACGCTTGACCTCACCATTGCCAAAATCAACGGTAATGACCGAATTCATGCCCTTGTCCTGCGTTTCAATGACCGTACCCAACCCGAAATGATCATGCGTAAGCTTGTCGCCGACATGCACGTCTGCAATGTTCAGATCATTATGGCTACCGGCCGGGCTTGCGGATGAGGATTTGGTTAAATCCACAGGCTTGTTTTTCGGCTTGACACGTCGCGTGGTGACCTTGCCCGATTTCCCTCCTGACTTGCCGGAGCCATACGAACCATACGAGCCGTATGAGGAACCGGTTCCCGATCCTCCGCACGAGCGCCGGGATGTGGAACCATACGAGGATGATGAGCCCTGCGTAGCCGGGCCGCCGTACTGCGAGCGCCCTGCCCCATATGAAGACGATCCGTATGAGGAACGAGACCACCGCGAGCCGGAACCGTATGAGGAACCATAATCCGACTTTCCATACGAGGAACCGCCGAATGACATCGATCCGAAATCGTCATCATCGTCCCAGCCGCCGAACTCGTCGTCGTCATCCTGCCAGCTGGCACGCATGCGTTCGGCGCCGGCTTCGCGTCTTTTCCAATCAATCAGTTCGTCTGGAATCTCATCGAGGAACTGACTGGGCATCATGTCGCTGGCTTGCCCCCATTGCGCGCGTACGGCCGCGCGTGTCACATACAGGCGTCGCTTCGCGCGAGTGATGCCCACGTAGGCGAGACGGCGCTCCTCTGCCAGTTCGCTGGTGTCTTCCATGGCACGCTGGTGTGGGAATGTGCCTTGCTCCATGCCGGTCAGGAACACATACGGGTATTCCAGACCCTTTGCGGTATGCAGGGTCATCATCGTCACCTTGCCGGAATCTTCGTTCTCCCCTGGCAATTGGTCGGAATCGGCCACCAACGCGGTGGTTTCCAAAAATCCCGCCAATGTGGCGTCTGGCGTGTTCTGCTCGAATTCCGCCGCCACTGATTGCAGCTGGGAAAGATTATCGACGCGGGAAGCGTCCTGCGGATCCTCGGAGCGCTGCAGCTCTTCCAAAATCCCACTCTTGGCAAGCACTTCGGCAACCACTTCGGATGGCTTCGTGTCATGGTCCTTCGCAAAAGCCGCAAGCTCATGCATCATGTCTCGGAACGCACTCAACGGTTTCGTCGTGCGCGTGGACATGCCTTCGATCTGTTCCATATGTTCGATCGCTTCGAAAAAAGTGGTGCCATGGGCATCAGCATACGAGGCAACGAGTCCTTCCGCACGAACGCCCAGTCCGCGCTTCGGCACATTGAGGATACGTCGAACGTTCACATTGTCCGCAGGATTCACGATGGCCTGCAAATACGCGAGCGCATCCTTGATTTCCCTGCGTTCGTAGAATTTGGTGCCGCCGACGAGCTGATACGGCAGGTTGGCATTGATCATGGCCTCTTCGAGCGAGCGTGATTGCGCGTTGGCTCGATACATGATGGCGATGTCGCGATACGCCACGCCTTCCTCGTTGTGGATTCGTGCGATTTCGTTGGCGATCCATCCGGCTTCCTGTTGCGCGTTGTCGGCCGCGTATCCGACGATTTTGTCGCCTTCGCCAAGTGCCGTCCACAGTTTTTTCGGCTTACGATTTTCATTTCTTGCGATCACCGCATTGGCTGCGTCGAGAATGGTCTGCGTCGAACGATAATTCTGTTCGAGCATGATGGTTTTCGCGTTAGGGAAATCCTGCTCGAAATCCTGAATATTACGAATATCCGCGCCTCGGAACGCATAAATCGACTGGTCGGAATCGCCCACCACCGTAATCCAAGACGGTCCGACACGGCCTGCCCCTCGCATATGTGGATCGGGCTGTTCTCCCGAATCAATGCCGGAAAGCTCACGTACGAGCACATATTGCGCATGGTTGGTGTCCTGATACTCGTCCACGAAAATATAACGGAACTTATGCCGGTAATATTCGCTCACCTGTGGGCAACGCTGGAACAATTCGACGGTGCGCATGATCAGATCGTCAAAATCCACGGCATTCGCCATGGCCAGACGGTACTGGTACTCCGCATACATCACGGCGACCAGCTCGTCGACGTCGCCGGCCGAAACCTGATATCCGCGCTGGCCTGGCTTGTAGTCGCAGTTCACGCTTTTCAGCTGGTCCTGCCATGAAATCAACGAATTCTTGCAATCCGAGATCTTGCCCAATAGCATGCGCGGCGTATACCGCTTCGTATCGATGTTCAAATCGCCGCTGATGAGCTTGACCAAGCGTTCGCAATCAGCCGTGTCATAAATGGAAAATCCTGAGGTAAGACCGATTTCCTTGCCGTCACGTCGGAGGATGCGCACGCACGCGGAATGGAAGGTGGAGATCCACATGTGTTCGGCTTCAGGCCCTACGAGGGACGCAAGGCGTTCGCGCATTTCGGCCGCGGCCTTGTTCGTAAAGGTGATGGCGAGAATGCTGCTCGCCCAAAAACCATGTGCCAGCAGCCATGCGATGCGTCTGGTGAGCACGCGGGTCTTACCGGATCCGGCACCAGCTCCGATGAGCAGGGCCTGTCCGTAGTACTTCACCGCTTCCATTTGCTGCGGATTGAGGTCCTTGATCAGACTTTGCGGATCGCACAGGACTGGTCCCATATTCTGCTCCACCGGTTCCTCTTTCCATGAAGATTCGAAGTCGATTACTGCGAAATTCATGTCTATCACACATGCAGGTCAGCGCAACACTCGCATGGTCAATTGACGCGCGTATGCTGAACGTTTATATGCGGTTCACCGTATGTCAACATCAACGCCGCCTTATGCGGCCAACAATCTAAGGGGATTCATGAAGGAGCTCGAAGAGCGCATTCGCCTGCAGGGTACCGTCAAGCCAGGTAATGTGCTGAAAGTGGATGCTTTCCTCAACCACCAGTGCGATGTCGAATTGTTCGACCACATGGGTGCCGCTTGGGCGGAACATTTTGCCGGTAAAACCATCAACAAGATCCTGACCATTGAAGCTTCCGGCATTGGTATCGCCTGTGTTGCCGCGCGTCATTTCGGCAATGCGCCTGTGGTGTTCGCCAAGAAGGCGCAGTCCATCAATCTCGATGGCGACCAGTACACCACCACCGTCTACTCCTTCACCAAGCAGAAGGAATTCCCCGTCATCGTGTCCAAGAGGTATCTCAACGAGGGCGACCATGTGCTGTTGCTTGATGACTTCCTGGCCAACGGCAAGGCTCTGAAGGGCCTGATCAATCTGTGTCATGATGCCGGAGCGACGGTCGAGGGCATCGGCATCGCGGTGGAGAAGGGTTTCCAAGGCGGCGGCGATGAGCTGCGCGCAGCGGGATACGACGTTGATTCCCTGGCAATCGTGGAGTCGATGGATCCGGAAACCGGTACCATCGAATTCCGCTCCTGATCGTCGCATCTCACGGGCGCGCATCAGAAACCATTACAACCTGTTACTCATCGCAGCATGAATGAGAGAGGATTCATTGTGAGAGAAGAGAAGAAGAAAGACAACACGAACGAGAAGAAGGGCGTTTCCTTTGAAGCGCTTAGCAGCTTGGACGCGCCTGTTTCGTTCTGGAAGGGCATCCCGTTCGGCCTGCAGCATGTCATGGCGATGTTCGTGGCCAATCTGGCTCCGATTTTCTTGGTGGCTTCCGCCGCCAACATGAGTGCCGAGCAGTCTGCCACGATTATTCAGGCCGGTCTGCTGGTGGCAGGTCTGGGCACCTGCCTTCAGCTGTATGGCGTGTGGCTGATCGGCTCCCGCCTGCCGATGGTCACTGGCATTTCCTTCACCTATGTGGCTGCTGCCATGTCGATCGCCCAGAACCAAGGCTACGGCGCGGTCGCCGGCGCGGTTGTGCTTGGTGGCCTGTTGGAGGTTGCGCTTGGTTTGACGGCCAAGTATTGGCGTCGCTTCGTGCCGCCGATCGTATCCGCGATTGTGGTTACGTCGATTGGTTTCTCACTGCTTTCCGTTGGTGCCACCAGTTTCGGCGGCGGTTCCGGCGCTGAGGATTTCGGAAGCTGGCAGAATCTCACGCTCGGTCTGATTTCGCTGGTCGCCTGCTTGGCGTTCCAGCTGCTGATGAAGGGTACTGCCAAGCAGCTTTCCGTGCTGTTCGGCTTGGTTGTCGGCTATGTTGTCGCGATTTTCATGGGCAAGGTCGATTTCTCTGGTTTCGCGAATCTGCAGGTTGTGTCCGTGCCGCATTTCATGCCGTTCCAGCTTGAATTCGATCCGGGCGCGATCATCTCCTTCGCCCTGCTGTATGTCGTGTCTTCCGTTGAGGTGCTGGGTGATACCGCTGCGCTCACCAAGGTTGGTCTCGACCGTCAGCCTACCGATAAGGAGACTGCGGGCGCCATTGCAGGCGACGGTCTCATCTCCTCCGTCTCCGGCCTGTTCGGCTGCTTGCCGTTGACGTCGTTCGCACAGAATATCGGCTTGGTCGCCATGACCAAGGTCGTCAACCGTAAGGTGATTCTTTCCGGTGGTCTGATTCTGGTGATAGCCAGCTTCGTGCCTGCCGTGGCGGAAGTGTTCAATTCCCTGCCGCAGGCCGTGCTTGGTGGCTGCACCATCATGATGTTCGGTAACATCATCCTGTCTGGCTTCCAGATGATTTCCGAGGCCGGCTATACGCAGCGCAACATCACCATTGCGGCGTTGAGTCTCACCATCGGTATCGGTTTCACGCAGGTCGGCGACATTTTCGTCAACTTCCCGCCGCTGTTCCAGTCCATCTTCGCATCCAATTGCATCGCCGTGGCGTTCGTTGTGGCCGTGCTGTTGAATGCTCTGCTGCCGAGTGAAGAGCATTTTCTGTCGGCTCCGCAGCATCAGGAAGACTGAGTCCGTTCAGATCCTAAAAGGTTATGAGGAATCCCCCTGCTCAAACGAGTCAGGGGGATTCCTCATATTCATCGCAAAACTGCTTTGCCGCGATTCGCAAGAAGGATGTTTCAGTGCCCTTGCTTGATCCAGTTCGCAATCGCATCCTTGACAGCCTGGGCGTACAGCGTATTGGACATGCCAGGGTGAATACCATCTCCGGCAAGCTCATCAGGATACGCCGAAATCGTAGCGTCCCAGTCAACGAGAACAACGTTGTCGGAATGGGCGGCCGCGAAGTTGCTCAACGCGTCGTTCGTTCCGGGGACCCAAGGCACGGGGGCATGCGCATTAATCAGCACAAGCACATGATCCGGTCCAATGTCGTTCAGTATGTCATTGAGTTGGCCATCGGTCACCGCTGAATTCGTAGCCAAGCCGACCAGCACCCATTGGCGCAATCCTTCCGGCTGGCTTTTGGCTTGGTCTATAAGTCCCAATGCCTTGGTCATCGAACGTGAGGTTTCCGCATCAACAGTGATTCCGGGAAAAACGGATTGCAAACCTTTACTGGAGGCAAGCATCACCGAGTCACCGAATGCGACCATCTGCTGCCCGTCAGGCATGGTGTATGCGGGTTTCTTGGGCGCTGGCGGATGCTTCCTATCGAAGTCGAGGTGCATGCCCTGCTGCTCTTTCAGCATTTTCGCATTCTCTTCCAACGCGCGTTCCACACTGGTCTGCTTTGGTGCGTTGGCTACCGCGTATCCGGACATCAAGCATGTACTCAATACCACGGCGATCGTAATCCAGCATCTGGTTACATCCCACATTCCGTTTTCTGGCAGCGGGCGAATCATGGCGATAAATCCACCACGGGCGACGGGCTGTTCTACCAACTTCCACGACATGGCGGTACAACATGCGGTAAGAGCGAGTGTGATTAGCAGCATCCATCCCAGATGCCGAGCACCCCACTGGGGGAACATCGCCTTGGTGAACAACCATAAAGGCCAATGCCACAGGTAAATGCCGTATGAATATCGGCCGGCCACATCAAATGGTTTGAACACCAGCAGATCCTGCATCCAAGATCCGAAAGGAATGGAACCGGCGACCAGAACCACTGAAAGTAGCGAAGCCGCGAAAATCCCTCCATAGAAGGCAGCAGGACCCTGCTCAACGTGCTGCATCATCCATAACAGAATCAGTAATGCCACAAAAGCCGCCGCAGGGCCGATCTTGCTCCAGACCAGACGAGCGCGTTCCATGATCGCCGTTTCTTCCGGACGACCGTTGCCACGCCGTATGATCATCAGCAGCCATGCCAGCATGGCACCTAGCCAAAGTCCCATGGCATGTGTGTCCGAACCGAAATACACTCTGGTTGGATCGGTTCCCGGGTGATACTGCAATCCCATGGAAAGCGCACTGCACACGGCAAGTCCGGCAAGTACCGCCACCGGCACCCAACGTACCAGAATTTTTCGAAGCAGGTAGATCAGCAAAGGAGCCAACAGATAGAACTGCATCAGCACCGACATGAACCACAGATGACGGAACATGTCTGGATTCATCTGCGAGAAATAGCTGGCGCCACTGCCGATGGCATACGAGTTGTAACAACCCAGCATAGCCGTCACTATCTGGTTGTTAATGTCCACCAACATGTCTTGGTTGATGAACCATGCCAACGATACGGTGACGGGAATCATCAGAATCAGCGCCGGGTATATTCTGCGCAGACGCTTGAGGTAGTATTCCTTGAAACCTATTCCCTTGCCGGAATCAATATGATTCAGCAACGACGAGAAAATCAGAAAACCTGAAATGGTGAAGAATATGTCAACACCTAGGAATCCGCCCCGCAGAGTGCCCTGGTCGCAGTGATACAACACTATCGCGATCAAGGCGATGCCCTTGAGGCCATTCAGACCGACAAAACGACGTCTTACCACAACAATCAACCGCTTCTCTCAACATGCGACGTATGCGCGTTAGGCACAACGTTTCGTATCGTACTACCAGCCCCTCCCCCATTATGCGGACCATGAACAGATATGGAAAGTCATTGTCTGGGACGATTGGAAACGTTCGGCGATCGAAGCCTTAAAAGCGGTGAAACATAAGGATTATTCGAAAAAGAAAGGACCATACGTCCCATTGGCATTGGATTTGATTCCAATGGAACGTACGGTCCTCTTCATACGGTCCCGTCAATCATTTGACTGCGGGATCTCCTTGCTCACTTGGAGAAGACGTTGCCGTAAGTGTCTTCGCCTGCTTCTGCGATTGCCGCGGACTTGCGGGCGATTGCCAGCTCCTCGTTGGTCGGAATGACGCAGATGGTGATCTTGGAATCCGGGGTGGAGATGATGCGCGGTTCCTTGGAACGGGTGGCGTTCTTCTCTTCGTCCAGCTTGACGCCGAACGGGGCGAGCTTGTCGCACACCATCTTGCGGACCACGTCATCGTTCTCGCCGACGCCTGCGGTGAAGGTGATCACGTCTACGCCGCCCATCTGAGCGGTGTAGTTGCCGATGTAGCCGACGATGCGGTGTACGTAGACGTCGAGAGCCAGCTTGGCGTCCTCGTTGCCTTCGGCGACCAGACGGTGAACCTCACGGAGGTCGCCGAAGCCGGTCATGCCCATCATGCCGGAACGCTTGTTGAACAGAGCGTCGAGCTCGTCCACGTTCATGTGGGCGTTGCGGATCAGGTGGAAGACGACGGCCGGATCGATATCGCCGGTACGGCCACCCATCATGAGGCCTTCGAGCGCTGTCTCTT
>ENA-OXQG01000134-OXQG01000134.1-human-gut-metagenome-genome-assembly--contig:-NODE-134-length-8688-cov-10.8751_pt1 | contig 8688 bp, 7 predicted proteins | sample MGYA00249579_ERZ652557 | MGnify/ENA primary metagenome ERZ652557 (study PRJEB26925, sample SAMN05826837) | human gut metagenome | biome: ENVO:2100002; feature: ENVO:00000062; material: ENVO:00002003... | reverse complement strand
GTCGGCAGCGTCAGATGTGTATAAGAGACAGCATCACTGTCATAGAAATGCTGGTCACAGTATTCAGTAGGCATGGTACCTACGTCAAAGTATTCAGTGATCACCGGACAGCCGGCTCTTGGAAGAAGTCCGGTTTCCTCGCAGACACTTAACTTTTCTACACTTGCAGGCTTCTCGAATTCTTTGGAAGGAAGTCCCTCATGGATACGAGTCATAACCTTTTTCCATAAAGCTTTGTGGAAGTTACGCGCATAATCAGGTAATTTCTCATTGTTGTCATAACCGGACCATACTGCGCATGTATAATATGGTGTATAACCCACAAACCACAAGTCGTTATAGGCTTCGGTTGTACCTGTTTTTCCGGCAACAGGCATATTGTCAAGCTGGCAGGCTGTACCTGTACCCTGTTTTACAACATCCTCCATTGCACTGGTGAGAAGAAAAGCAGTACTTTCTTTGATTACGGAACGTTCGGCAGCAGTATTCTCGATCAGGACGTTTCCGTTGTGATCCAGAATTTTTGTGTAATAAATTGGCTTGATATAATTTCCGTTATTTGCGATGGCTGCATAGGATGCACACAGTTCAACATTTGTGACACCGCGGGTGATGCCGCCAAGCGCAGTGGCAAGGTTTGCATCGCTCCATACATTACCATTGGCATCTTTGTCAGCCTCTGTTCCATGAGCAAGGGTTGTAAAACCAAAGTTGTCCAGATATTTCAATCCAAGCTCAGGAGTTACTTTTTCCAGACACTTGACGGCTACAACGTTAATGGAATTCTGGATCGCAGTACGGATCGTGGTTGTTCCGTTGTAAGAACGGGTTGCGTTGTTTACAGGGGAACCATCCGGATATTCATAAGGTTCGTCTTCAAATGTTGTTGCAAGAGTCATGCCTTTTTCATTTAAAGCAGGTGCATAAGTGGACACGATCTTAAAGGTAGAACCAGGCTGTCTGGTAGTGTCCGTTGCCCGGTTCAGTGTAAGACTTGCCGTTTTCTCTCCACGACCACCGATCAGAGCTTTTACATAGCCGGTATGCTGGTCGATCACACTCATGGAAGACTGTGGCTGAGGTGCGAAATTGACACGCTCTGCAAGAACTTTACTTCCGTTGGCGAGTATGCTTGCCTTATATTTGTCTACATAAGTCTGTCCATCTTCCGGGGAATCGAACAGAAGATCGAAATCGGGATCCTCATTCTGAAAATAAAGCTGCAACATTTCCTTACTGTAGTTTACCTGATTTCCATTAGGATCGGTAACCGTCAGGGCATAGTCAAGTTCATACTGGACAGTGTCCGGATAATTGGAAGGATCTGCATATTCCTCATCCAGGATATTCTGGATCTTGGAATCCTGTGTTGTATATACTTTAAGTCCGCCGCTGTAGAGAAGATTGGTTGCCTGTTTTTTGGTGTAACCTTTGATATTCATCAGGTCGTTGATGATCTGATCTGTCAGTTCATCTTCAAAATATGTGTAAACAGTATTCTCAGTGCTGGAGTTCTTTTCCTGAGCGGCCTGGATACGGGAATAAACATCATCTGCAAGAGCTTCATCATACTGATCCTGAGTAATATAGTTCTGATCCAGCATATGCTGGAGAACTTCCTTGCGTCTCTTCCTGTTGCTGTCAGGATTGATGATCGGGTTAAATTTCGTCGGGTTCTGTGTGATACCTGCCAGAGTTGCACATTCAGAAAGATTCAGATCCCATATATCCTTGTCAAAATACTGTCGTGCGGCAGCCTGTACACCGTAGGAACCGGCACCCAGGTTAATTGTGTTCAGGTAATTCTCAAGAATGGTGTCTTTATCAGTTTTTTTCTCAACCTGGACAGCAAGGTACTGTTCCTGGATTTTTCGCGTAAATCTTTCCAGCTGAGTAGATTCACTGGTCCAGTTGGTAAATACGTTATTCTTAAGAAGCTGCTGTGTGATCGTACTGGCACCTTCTGAGAAATCTCCGGTAGTGAGAGCTTTCATTCCGGCACGAAGAATACCTTTTACGTCAATACCGTTATGTTCATAGAAACGTTCATCCTCAATTGCGACAACTGCATGCTGCAGATCAACAGGTATCTGATCGAGAGTGACAGGCAGTCGGTTGGAATCCGGAGCAGCCAGTTTACGGATCTGATTCCCTGCATCATCGTAGAGAAAGGTTGCATAGCCCAGTGGCATAATATCAATATCATCAACATCAGGAGCAGTATCAATTACACCCCTGAATGACCCCACACCCAGACAGGTTACTGCGATGCAGAGTGCTATCAGTGATACGAACAGGACTCTGATGAAAGAAACTCTGGCGCGCTTTCCCATCATGGAAGAACGGGAAATCAGTGCCGTCCGTTTCTTTGCAGTCGACTTTTTACCGTAGTTCATGTTAAACCTCCTTTATAATCCGTTCTATTATATCAAATAAGAATAAGTAAATAAAGCAGAAAAATAAAAATTCACAATTGCTTTTGGATCTTTTTAATGGTTATTGTGTTTTTTTGCAGGATTAGTATACACTGTGCTGGCACATTTTTGTAATTCATGGTACACTGAGTCAATAAGAGAACGGAAAGAGGAGTATGAGACATGCTTGAGAAATATAAGACAGTTTACGAGGGCGGGGAAGGCGAGATCGTGGAAAAGAAATCCAGATTTATTGCTACAGTGCGTCCTGTACAGACCGAAGAGGAGGCACTGGCCTTTATAGAGGAAATGAAGAAGAAATATTGGGATGCCAGACATAACTGCTATGTATATTCGGTGGGAAAGAACAGGGAATATACCAGATGCAGTGACGATGGTGAGCCGTCAGGCACTGCGGGAAGACCAATGCTGGATGTAATCCTGGGGGAAGATATTTATAATGTGGCAGCAGTAGTTACCAGATATTTTGGAGGGATACTTCTTGGAACAGGAGGTCTTGTCAGAGCATATTCCAGGAGTCTGCAGGAAGGTCTTGCCGCCAGCACAGTGATTGAGAAAACCTACGGAATTTCTATGGAAGTAGTTACGGATTATACCGGGATAGGCAAGATTCAGTATATTGCCGGAGAACAGAAATTACCGATCCTTGATTCTGAATACACTGACAGGGTAGTTCTGCATTTGCTGGTTCCGGCGGATCAGATTGCATTTGTAGAAAAAGCAATCACCGAGGGAACAAATGGAAGAGCGAAGATGAAGAAAGAGAAAGATCTTTACTATTCAGTGATTGACGGTGAAGTGAAAGTATTTACGGACTGATAAAATATGCCCCATGCAGCCTGAAAACTGCATGGGGCATAAACAGTCAGCGAATCAGCATTTCTCCGGTTCCGGATAATCAACACCGAAAGTTTCTACTGTCATGGATTTGATTTTCTGCTCGTCAAGCGGACGGTCGCTGTAATCGGTATCTTCTTCTGCAATACGGTTTACAACATCCATTCCTTCAGTGATCTTGCCGAATGCAGCATAAGCACCGTCAAGATGCGGAGCATCTTTGTGCATGATAAAGAACTGGCTTCCTGCTGAGTTTGGATGCATGGCGCGTGCCATGGAAAGAACACCTGCAGTATGTTTCAGATCATTTTTAAATCTGTTCTGAGTGAATTCACCCTTAATGCTGTATCCCGGACCGCCCATACCTGTTCCGTCCGGGCATCCTCCCTGGATCATGAAACCGTTGATCACACGATGGAAAATAAGTCCGTCATAGAAGCCTTTTTTTACAAGACTGATAAAGTTATTAACTGTATTCGGTGCAATCTCAGGATATAATTCTGCTTTCATCACATCGCCATTATCCATGGTAATTGTAACTATCGGATTTGCCATAGTTTCAAGTCTCCTTTTCAAAAAGTATTGTATTTCGCTGTTCGCTCTATTATAATATGCAAAGAACAATTCTGCAAGAAAAAGGTGGAAAAGATGATTATAGAGACAAAAACACCACAGGAAACATTTGAGGTGGGAAAGAAGATCGGAGAGAATGCGAAACCGGGTCAGATTTATACTCTGACAGGTGATCTTGGAGTTGGAAAAACCGTATTTACCCAGGGGGTTGCGGCAGGGCTTGGAATCACAGAGCCTATCTGCAGCCCGACATTCACGATCATTCAGGAATACGAAAGCGGACGTCTTCCTTTATATCATTTTGATGTTTACCGTATCGGTGACATTGAGGAAATGGAAGAAATCGGATATGACGATTATTTCTTCGGACAGGGAATCTGTCTGATCGAATGGGCTGATCTGATTGAAGAAATCCTTCCGGAAAAGCTGATCAAAGTAACCATAGAGAAAGATCTGGAGAAAGGCTTTGATTATAGAAGGATTACAGTGATTGGTCCGGAGAACAGTTAGGAGGTAGAAATGAAAATTTTAGCTTTGGACAGCTCAGGAATTGTTGCATCTGTAGCAGTTGTGGAAGATGATACATTACTGGCTGAGTATACTGTAAATTATAAGAAAACACATTCTCAGACTTTGCTTCCGATGTTAGATGAGATTGTGAAGATGACGGAACTGGAACTGGAACTGGAATCCGTAGATGCTATTGCAGTGGCAGCGGGACCGGGATCCTTTACAGGACTCCGTATCGGCTCGGCAACAGCCAAAGGCCTGGGACTTGCCCTGAAGAAACCATTGGTAGCAGTACCGACAGTAGATGCACTGGCATATAATCTTTATGATGCACAGGGATTGATCTGTCCGATCATGGATGCCAGAAGAAAGCAGGTATATACAGGAATTTACAGATTTGAAGAGCATCAGCTTATGACTTTGAAAGAACAGTGGGCAGCACCGATCGAGGAACTGCTGGAAGAACTGAATCAGAGAGGAGAGATGGTTACATTTTTGGGAGACGGTGTACCTGTATTTCGTGAACTGATCGCAGAGAAACTGCAGGTTCCGTATTCTTTTGCACCGGCTCATGTAAATAAACAGAGAGCAGCGGCAGTGGCAGCTCTTGGCAGTATTTATTATAAAGAAGGACGCACAGAGACTGCTATGGAACATATCCCGGAATATCTCCGCGTTTCCCAGGCAGAGCGTGAGCGTGCAGAGAGAGAAAAAGAGCAGAAACCGGCAGGTACAAAAATATGATCCTGCGGGAAATGCTTGTGGATGACCTGGATCAGGTAATGGAGATTGAGCAGGATCTTTTTCATGTGCCATGGACAAAAGAAGGTTTTTTTACTTTTCTGACCAGGGATGATGCCATGTTTCTGGTGGTGGAAGAGAAAGAAAAGATTCTGGGTTACTGCGGTCTTCTTATGGTTCTGGATGAGGGAGATATTACCAATGTGGCTGTGCGCAGGGACAGACAAAAAGAAGGAATTGGCGCTTTTCTGATGCAGAGCCTGATCCGCCTTGCAGCAGAGAGGGAGGTTACGACAATCCATCTGGAAGTACGTGTGGGAAATGAGACTGCAATCCGTCTCTATGAACGTATGGGATTTACCGGAGATGGAATACGTAAGGCATATTACAGTGATCCTGTGGAGGATGCGCTGCTTATGACCAGACATCCCGAATGAAAAAGAAATGAAAGCAGAAAAAATCAGCAGCCGGACCATACACCTTTTAAGGGAATTGCCGGAAGCTGGAAAATAGAGGGAATATATGTTAGATGTATGTTTAGTTGGAACCGGTGGAATGATGCCTCTGCCACGCAGATGGTTGACTGCGCTTATGACAAGATATAACGGGAGCAGTCTGCTCATTGACTGTGGTGAAGGTACTCAGGTAGCAATTAAGGAGAAGGGATGGAGCTTTAAACCTATTGATGTGATTTGTTTTACTCATTATCATGGAGATCATATCAGCGGGCTTCCGGGACTTCTTCTTACTATGGGAAATGCAGACCGCACAGAACCATTGACTCTGGTAGGTCCCAAAGGTCTGGAGAGAGTGGTCAATGCACTTCGCGTCATTGCACCGGAGCTTCCGTTTGAAATTAAATTTATTGAGATTACACAGCCGGAGCAGGTCATTGAATTAAATGGCTATCGTATTACGGCTTTTAAAGTGAACCATAATGTACTCTGTTATGGATATACCCTTGAGATTCTCCGCCAGGGAAAATTCTCGGCTGAGAGAGCGAAAGAGCAGGATATTCCACTGAAATACTGGAATCCGCTCCAGAAAGGGCAGACCATCGAAGCAGACGGTATTACCTATACACCGGAGATGGTACTTGGACCTGCGAGAAAAGGAATCAGGCTTACTTATACAACAGATACCAGACCAACAGAATCTATCCTGCGAAATGCAAAGGAATCGGATCTGTTTATCTGTGAAGGAATGTACGGAGAAGATGACAAAGCAGACAAAGCACGCGGATACAAGCATATGACTTTCCGCGAGGCGGCGGTTTTGGCTCGTGATGCCCGGGTAAAGGAGATGTGGCTGACACATTACAGTCCATCTCTGGTCAGACCAGATGAGTTTATGGATAAAGTTCGTGAAATTTTTCCAAATGCATATCCGGGAAAAGACGGAAAGAGTCTGGAATTGAATTTTGAGGAATAATATGTCACTGAAATTGATTATGAACAAGTAGTAAAACGGATGACTTATCCGTCCGATATATGAGGAACAGAAAATGAAAGATACATTAATTCTTGCAATTGAGAGTTCCTGTGATGAGACTGCAGCTTCTGTTGTCAAAAACGGAAGAACTATTCTGTCAAATGTGATCTCTTCACAGATCGCTCTTCATACTTTATACGGTGGGGTAGTTCCGGAAATTGCTTCCCGTAAACATATTGAAAAGATTAACCAGGTAATTGAACAGGCACTGGCAGATGCAGATGTAACTCTTGATGATCTGGATGCAATTGGTGTCACTTATGGTCCGGGACTTGTAGGTGCACTTCTTGTGGGCGTTGCTGAGGCGAAGGCAATTGCTTATGCAAAGAAGCTTCCACTGGTAGGGGTCCACCATATTGAGGGCCATGTGTCAGCAAATTATATTGAACATCCGGATCTTGAACCTCCATTTTTATGTCTGATCGTGTCAGGAGGACATACACACCTTGTGATCGTTAAGGATTATGGAGAATTTGAAATCCTGGGACGTACCCGTGATGATGCTGCAGGCGAAGCTTTTGACAAAGTTGCAAGAGCTATCGGACTGGGATATCCGGGAGGACCAAAGGTAGACAAGCTCTCTAAAGAGGGAAACCCCAATGCAATTGAGTTTCCAAAAGCTAAAATTGGAGATTGTCCGTACGATTTCAGCTTCAGTGGTGTAAAATCAGCAGTGTTGAATTATATTAATCATGCGCAGATGACCGGAGAAGAGATAAACAGAGCAGATTTGGCAGCATCTTTCCAGAAAGCGGTAGTTGATGTGCTGGTGGAGCATACAATGCTTGCAGCCAAAGATTATGGGATGACTAAGATTGCAATTGCAGGCGGAGTGGCTTCGAATGGAACGTTAAGAGCGGCAATGGAAGAAGCATGTAAGAAAAATAATTACAGTTTTTATCGGCCGTCACCGATCTTCTGTACAGACAATGCAGCAATGATCGGAGTAGCTGCTTATTATGAATATATTAAAGGTACACGTCATGGCTGGGATCTGAATGCTGTGCCGAATCTTAAACTGGGAGAGCGTTGAGATGTCAGAAAGAAATACGGCCATTGTTCTGGCAGCAGGGCAGGGAAAAAGAATGCACAGTAAAGTACAGAAGCAGTTCCTGGAGATACAGGGATACCCGGTTCTGTATTATTCCCTGCGCTGTTTTCAGGAAAGTCCGCTGATTCAGGATATTATTCTTGTGACAGGAGAGGAATCTATCTCCTACTGTAAAGAAGAAATCGTGCAAAAATATGGATTTACAAAGGTATCGGCAGTAATCCCGGGAGGAAAAGAACGCTATGATTCTGTCTATGCAGGCCTTTGTGAATGCAGAGACTGTGAATATGTATTGATCCATGACGGTGCAAGACCTTTTGTGACAGAAGAAATTCTTAAACGTGGTCTGCAGAAAGTGAAGGAAACAGGTGCATGTGTGATTGGTATGCCTTCTAAAGATACAGTCAAACTTTCTGATGAAGAGGGATATGTAAAAGAAACTCCAAACAGAAAGTGTGTGTGGACAATTCAGACCCCGCAGATTTTTTCGTATTCACTGATACGTGAGGCTCATGACAGCATTCGTCAGAAAGATATGAGCAAAATTACAGATGATGCCATGGTAGTAGAGCAGGAGACAGGGGCAAAGGTTGCTCTGGCAGAGGGATCTTATCAGAATATTAAGATCACAACACCGGAGGATCTTGATATCGCGGAAGCATTTTTGAAACATTAAAGAATGTTTTGTGATTGAAAAATGCCGTATTTTAGCAATGTCATTAACTTTAGCAAAAAGCAGAAATCGTAAGTATTTATAAAACTATGATTCCTGCTTTTTGTTTTTTTATATGGGCATACTTATCCCCTTCTCTTTGTACTCGTATTTTCTAGATTAGTATGCTCTTTTATGAGTATTTGAATATTTCCCTGCTAACCGCCCTTTCGTTCTGGTATAATGCCGATCAGGACGAATAGGAACCAGATTCTTACTGATATCTTCATATATTTGCTGAAATAATATATTTTTCTTTTGATCATCCGTTTCAAGAAGTATATAAATCAGATCGTTTTTTAAGATTCCAATACTAACCTGTCTCTTATACACATCTC
>ENA-OXQG01000121-OXQG01000121.1-human-gut-metagenome-genome-assembly--contig:-NODE-121-length-8996-cov-8.48216_pt1 | contig 8996 bp, 7 predicted proteins | sample MGYA00249579_ERZ652557 | MGnify/ENA primary metagenome ERZ652557 (study PRJEB26925, sample SAMN05826837) | human gut metagenome | biome: ENVO:2100002; feature: ENVO:00000062; material: ENVO:00002003... | reverse complement strand
GTGGGCTCGGAGATGTGTATAAGAGACAGGCGCATCAGCAGGGTGCCCTGACCATTGCGGTGGTTACCCGCCCGTTCAGCTTTGAAGGTCCCCAGCGTGCGGCTTCCGCAGCACTTGGCATTGAGAATCTGCGCAAGGAAGTCGATGCGCTGATCGTGATTCCGAACGATCGACTGCTTGAGCTTTCCGATCGCACCATCGGCATCGTCGATGCGTTCAAGACCGCCGACACCGCCTTGCTGGCCGGCGTGCAGGGCATCACCGACCTGATTTCTTCGAACTCGTACATTCACGTCGACTTCAACGATGTCAACGCTATTCTGCGTGGCGCGGGCACCGCACTGTTCGGCATCGGTTCCGCACGAGGCGAGGATCGCGCCACCCAGGCAGCTGAAATCGCCATCAGCTCGCCGCTGCTGGAAGAAAGCATCGAGGGTGCCCACGGCGCGCTGATCAATATCGCCGGCCCGTCCGATCTGAAGTTGCAGGAAGCGGCCGCCGCCACCCAGCTGGTGGGCAAGGCCATCCATCCGGAAGCACAGATCATCTGGGGTCTTTCCCTCGACGACGCTTACGGCGACGAAGTGCGTGTCACTGTTATCGCCGCAGGCTTTGATGCCAACTCCAAGAAGGCGGCTCAGGCTGAAGCCCAGAAGCAGGCAGAGCCTGCGGAAAGCACGGTGCCGCTGTCGGCGTTGTCCGCAGCCCCGAGGGCAGCGGCGGTTCCGCAGCAGCCCCAGCCTCAGCTTATTCAGACTCCGGAAGCCCCGAAGGTGCAGCCGCTGTCCACTTATATTCCGTCCACTCCGGAACCCGTCGTTCCGTCATTCGACCAGACCACCGAGCATGAAGTGGTGTCTTCGAACGACGCCGGCGATTTGGATATTCCGGATTTCCTGCGCTAAAAGCAACGCGAAGACGCGAAAGGATCGTTCATGGCAGGTTTTATGAAAAGCGCGATGTCCTATTTGGGCATGACCGACGTTGCCGAAGGTGACGAGGATTTCAACGAAGAGGCTGAGAGCAGCGAAACCTCGTTCGATTCCGACCATTCCGTGACCCCGATGGCTTCGACTCCTGCCGCGACGTCCGCACCGCGCGAGCAGACCAAAGCCAACCCGTTCCAAGGCGGAAGGGTGAGCCGTATCACCACGATTCACCCGAAATCCTATGAGGACGCTCAGCTGGTCGGACGTGCCATTCGCGACGGCGTTCCGGTGGTGCTGAACCTGACCGGTGTGGCCGAGGCCGTGGCGTATCGCATTGTGGACTTTTCCGCGGGTGTGGTTTTTGGCGTGCGTGGCTCCATCGAACGTGTCACTCCGCGCGTGTTCCTGCTGAGCCCAGCTCAGGTGAACATCAAGGTTGAGGAACCGCAGGCGAATAACTCGTCGCACGATTTGTTCGCCGACTGATATAGACGAAAGCCGTTGCGAAAGCAGACTGCATGAAGCCTCCGTCACCCGTGATGGGGGCTTTGTTATGTTCTGTTGCTAAGGTGGTGCCCCATGATTTTGTCTTTGATCGGTAGCATCGTCCACTTTTTGGTGAATGCCTACATTCTGGTGCTGTTCATTCGCATGATTCTCGATTGGGTTGCTGTGTTGGCATCGGCATGGCGTCCACGGGGGTTGGTGTCGTCGTTGATCGACGCGGTTTACCAGTTGACGGAGCCCCCACTGCGCTGGCTACGCCAATATATCCGCCCTATTCCAATGGGTCCCATCTACTTCGATGTGGCATTCATCGTTCTTTATTTCATTCTCATTGCTATTGATTTCCTCATTTAATGTATGTCAAATGCCGATTTTTCGCAAAAAATCGGTGGTCCCGTGCTAGAGTCGAACAATGAAAGCAACAACAGCAAGGCATCAAGCCCAAAGCGAGGTGTAAGATTTATGGCTCTGTTGACGCCGAAAGATATCAGAGAGCATACCTTCCAGACCGTGAGGTTCAAGGAGGGGTATGACGTCGATGAAGTCGACGATTTTCTCGATCAGGTAACCGAGACGGTGGAGGCCCTTGGCAAGCAGGCGGTTGCCAGCGGCCAGGCTACTCAGTCCCTCGGCCCGGATGTTGCGGGGCTCAACTCCAAGATTTCCGAGCTCAGCGCCCAGGTTCAGTCCCTGCAGCAGGAGAACGCGACATTGAAGTCCGCCTCCGAGCAGGCAGCTGGCGCTGGTGACCAGGCAGCTCAGGCCGCACAGGTCGCAGCAGCCAAGCTCACCGAGGCTGAGGAAAGCAACCGTGCTCTGTCGGCTCAGAACGAACAGCTCAAGGGTCAGGTGGATCGCCTGTCCGCACAGGTCGACCAGCTCACCGCACAGGCGGCTGAAGCTGCAGGCCAGGCGGATCTGGGCGAACAGCTGACCTCCATGCAGCATGAGCGCGACGCATTCCGTGCACAGACCGAAGACCTGTCCCGTCAGCTGGCTTCCGCACAGCAGCAGGTTGTGGTGGCCCAGCAGCAGGCGGCTGAGATCCAGCAGCTCAATGCAAGGCTTGAAGAGGCTCAGGAGCAGGTCGCCCAAGCTCAGCAGCTCACGCAGCAGCATGCGGCACAGTCCCAGCAGCAGGATGAGCGTGCCCAGCAGCAGGCCGCGCAGATTCAGCAGCTTGCACAGCAGCTGCAGGAATCGCAGCAGCGTGAAGCCCAGCTGCGCGAGCAGGTCGCCAAGGTCGAACCGAGTACCGAAACCGGAAGCCTGCAGAAGATTGCAGGAGCCGCAGCCAGCGCCAACACGGAGCCGGAGCGTGCCACCGCCATGCTGACCCTGGCTATGCAGCTGCACGACCAGTACGTCGACAAGGGCAAAGCCAAGGCTAAGGAAATCACCGACGAGTCCCAGCGTAGGTACGATGAGCTCATCGGCAATGCTAACGATTACTCCAACCGCACTCGCATCGAAGCCGACAACTACTCCGAAGGCACCCGTTCCGAAGCCGATCAGTATTCGGCTGACACTCGTGCCAAGGCTGATGGCTACCTGAACCAGAAGACTCAGGAAGGCGACGCCTATCTGACCAAGCGTGCTCAGGAAGGCGATGACTATCTGGCGCAGCGCACTCAGGAAGGTAATGCTTACTTGGATCAGAAGACTCAGGAAGGCGACGCCTACCTTGCTCAGAAGACGCAGGAGGGTGATACCTACTTGGATCAGAAGACTCAGGAAGGCGACGCCTACCTTGCTCAGAAGACCCAGGATGGTGATACCTACTTCTCCACGAAGCACAACGAAGCCGACGAATACGAGTCCGAAGTGCAGAAGCGCGCCTTCGACTACGATTCGAAGACCCGTACCGCAGCCGACGACTACGCCCAGCAGGTCCGCGACAATCTCGAAGCGCAGACCAAGGTCATCGAAGGCAACATTCAGGGCCTCAAGCAGTTCGAAACCGAATACCGTGCACGTCTTACCGAATTCCTCGGCCAGCTCGTGTCCCAGGTGTCCGACACGAACAACTATGATCAGGACTCCCAGGACGACTGAGATTAGGCTGTGTCTGACATCATGACAAATGATCAAAGACGGCTGCGCACCCGCGTGGCCGTCTTTGCGTGTATCGCCGTTGTGGCACTGGTACTCGACCAGATCAGCAAGGCATGGGCGCAGTCGGCGCTTGCCGACGGGCAGACGGTACGTGTGATTCCGGGCATCCTCTCATTCACGCTGGTGCATAATCCGGGTGCGTCCTTGGGCATGGGATCCAACATGACCTGGTTGATTTCGTTGCTTGCCATCGTGGCATGCGTGGCGTTGGCCGTACTGGCAATCCGTACCATTTCCATGAAATGGACGGTGGTGTTCGCTCTTGCTTTCGCAGGAGCATTGGGCAATCTCATCGATCGTGTGATGTATGCCGAAGGTTTCCTTAATGGCAAGGTCGTCGATTTCCTCAATTACGGATGGTCGGTCGGCAATGTTGCGGATATTTTCCTGATGGTGGCGGGCGTCGCCGCCGTCGTACTGCTGTTTGTCGGAGAGCCCTTCAGCCAGAAGGATCTTGACGAACAGGCCGCAGAACAGACGAAACAGACGACCGGAGACCAGAACGCATGAGCCGTCTTGTTCCCGCACCCGACGCGCTTGTCGGCAAACGATTCGATGTGGCCGTGGCCAAGATGCTTGGTATCTCCCGAGCCAAGGCCGCGGAACTCATCGAAAGTGGACAGGCGCGCGTGCTTGGTCGTGACATTTCCAAATCATCGACTCTGCAATCAGGCGAAACCGTCGAATTCGATATTGTCGAGGAACGGACCGAGCCTGAACCGATCGCACGAGATATGGCAGTGGTCTACGAAGACGATGACGTCATAGTGGTCGACAAGCCAGTGGGTGTGGCTGCTCACGCTTCCGTCGGTTGGACCGGTCCGACGGTGCTCGGCAGTCTGCTTGACAGGGGAGTGCACATCACCTCCTACGGCGCCGCGGGACGTCAGGGTATCGTATCCCGCCTCGACGTGGGCACATCCGGATTGATGCTCGTGTGCAAATCTGACCTCGCCTACGTGGAAATGCGCAGGCAGTTCGCCGAACATGAAGTCGTCAAAACCTATCATGCGCTCGTGCAAGGCAATCTCAAGGAAAACAAGGCCACGATCGAAGCGCCGATCGGACGTGCCAAAGTCTCCGATTTTCGTTTTTGCGTTACGCCCGCCGGCAAAGAAGCCATCACCCATTGGGATGTGATGGAACGTTTCGGTGAGGCGACGCTGGTTTCCGTGAATCTGGAAACCGGTCGAACCCATCAGATCCGCGTGCATTTCTCGTCCATCGGGCATCCGCTTGCGGGAGACGCCATGTACGGTGCCAATCCGCAGTTGGGTGAGGCATTGGGATTGGAACGGCAGTGGCTGCACGCCAAGCAACTTGAATTCCGCCATCCGCGAACCCATGTGTGGACCACGGTGAAATCGCATTATCCAGCTGATTTGCAGCATGCGCTCGACGTGATGCGCGGCAGGCACGACACACAAGACAAGCCTGAAGTGTGATCGCACGTCACCAATCACCGGTAGATTGGAACGTATGGCTACTTCCGGAAATTTCGTGCAACTGCATAATCACACGCATTATTCACTGCTTGACGGGGCGTCAAAGATTCCGGATCTGGTCAAGCGCGCCAAAGAACTCAACATGCCGGCCGTCGGCATCACCGATCACGGCAACATGCATGGCGCATACGAAATGTGGAGCACTGCGGTCAAGGAAGGCGTCAAACCGATTATCGGCATTGAAGCGTATGTGACGCCGGAAACCGCACGCCAAGATCAAACCCGCGTCAGCTGGGATACCAACTGGAATCCCGATATCGATCCGCAACATCGCAGGCGCAACCCCAACGACGTATCCGGCGGTGGCCTGATCACCCACCTTACGATGTGGGCGGAAACCGATGAGGGCCTTGTCAATCTGATGAAGGCGTCCACTGACGCGAATCTCGAGGGACGTGTCATGCGATACCCTCGAATGGATAAGGAAATCCTTGCCAAATATTCGAAAGGCATTATCGCATCTTCCGGATGCCCGTCGGGCATCATCCAAACGCGACTGCTGCTCGGCCAATTCGACGAGGCATTACGTGCGGCAGGCGAATTGCAGGATATTTTCGGACGTGACAATTTCTATATCGAATTCATGGACCACGGTCTGAAAATCGAAAAACAGGTGACCGACGGTCTGCTGGACATTGCGAAAAAACTGAACGCGCCGCTGCTCGCCACCAACGATTCCCATTACGTGCGCGCCGAAGACGCCGGCTCTCAGGATGCCATGCTGTGCATCAATTCGGGATCCACGCTTGACGAGCCGGGACGATTCAAATTTGACGGCACCGGCTACTATCTGAAATCCGCCGAAGAAATGCGTGAGCTGTTCAAAGACATTCCCGAAGCATGCGACAATACGTTGGAAATCGCCGAACGCTGCAATGTCATGTTCGACGATCATGAAGATGGCGCGTTCATGCCCCAATTCGACTGCCCGGAAGGTTGGGATGAGACGTCGCTGTTCCTGAAAAAAGTCGAGGAAGGCTTGGAACGGCGTTATGACGGGCATCCGCCGATCGAAGTGCTCAAGCAGGCCGATTACGAATGCGGTGTGATCTGTCAGATGCAGTTCTGCGGATACTTCCTTGTGGTGGCCGACTACATCAACTGGGCCAAATCGCATGGTGTGATGGTCGGGCCTGGCCGTGGCTCCGCGGCAGGCGCCATGGTGGCGTATGCCATGGGCATCACCGAACTCGATCCAATCAAGCACGGCTTGATCTTCGAACGATTCCTTAACCCGGAACGTGTGTCGCTGCCTGATATCGACGTCGATTTCGATCCGGACGGCCGCGGTCGCGTGCTTGACTATGTCGGAGACAAGTACGGGCGAGACAAGGTCGCGCAATGCGTGATCTACGGCACCATCAAAACCAAACAGGCGCTGAAGGATTCCGCACGAATCATGGGCTACGAATTCTCCATGGGCGAGCGCATCACCAAGGCGTTGCCGCCGGCGCAGACGGGTGGCAAGGATATTCCGCTGCATGATATTTTCGAGCCGAGTTCGAAGCGTTATGCGGAGGCCCGCGAATTCCGTGAGCTTTATGATTCCGATCCGGATGTGAAGCGCGTCACGGATGAGGCGATGGGTATCGAAGGCTTGATCCGTCAGACCGGTGTGCATGCGTGCGCCACGATCATGGGTAGCGAGCCGATTTCGAATACGTCGCCGCTGCTGGAACGTACCGATGGTACGGTTACGACCACGTTGGAGTATCATACGTGTGAAACGCTTGGTTTAGTCAAGATGGACTTCCTTGGTCTTTCCAACTTGACGGTTATTCGCGACACGTTGAACAATATCGAGGCGAATGGCAAGACGCGTATCGACCATACGAAGATTCCATTGGACGATCGTGCCACGTACGATCTGTTGTCGCGAGGTGACACGCTTGGCGTGTTCCAGTTGGATTCTGATGGTATGCGTTCGTTGCTGAAAACGTTGAAGCCGAATAACTTCAACGATATTTCCGCATTGATCGCGTTGTATCGTCCTGGTCCGATGGATATGGATTCGCATACGAATTATGCGAAGCGTAAGAATGGTTTGCAGAAGATCACGCCGATTCATCCTGAAGTGGCCGAGCCGTTGAAGGAAGTGCTTGACGAAACGTATGGTCTGATCGTGTATCAGGAGCAGGTGCAGTCGGCCGCGCGTATTCTGGCGGGTTATTCGTTGGGCAAGGCAGACGTGTTGCGTCGAGCAATGGGCAAGAAGAAGCCCGAGGTGCTGGCCAAGGAGAAGGTGCCGTTCTTCGCGGGCATGAAGGAGCATGGGTACTCCCAGGAGGCGGCGCAGGCCGTGTGGGATATTCTTGTGCCGTTCTCGGGCTATGCGTTCAACAAGGCGCATTCGGCCGCATACGGTTTGATTTCATATTGGACTGCATATCTGAAAACGCATTATCCGGTGGAATTCATGGCCGCGTTGCTGCAGGGCGCGAGTACGAACAAAGACAAGACCGCGTTGTATTTGGGCGAGGCTCGTCGCATGGGCATCCAGGTGTTGTCTCCTGACGTGAACGAGTCGGTGTACGAGTATTCCGCTGTCGGCGATGTGGTGCGTTTCGGTCTTGGCGCCATCCGTAACGTTGGCAAGGCTGCGGTTGATGCGATTGTCAAGGAACGTGAGAACGATCATGGCAAGTATGTGAATTTCCCTGATTTCATCAGGCGTGTGCCGATGGAGGCGTTGAATCGTCGATTGGTTGAATCGTTGATTAAGGCCGGTGCGTTTGATTCGATCGATCCGAACCGTCGTGCCTTGTTTACGATTCATGAGGCTGCGATTAATTCGGTGGTCGGTTTGAAACGCAAGCAGGCCGAAGGCCAGTTTGATTTGTTCTCCGATTTGGAAGATGCCGGCGAAGACGATGCGGGCATGGGCGATGCCATGGTGAATGTGCCCGATGTGGAGGAGTGGGATAAGAAAACCAAGCTGAATTTCGAACGTGAAATGCTTGGCTTGTATGTGTCCGACCATCCGTTGAGCGGTATGCAGTCGATTCTGGTGTCGTTGCGTGAAATGTCGATCGCGCATCTGATCGATCGCGCGGCGAATATGCCGGACGGCCAGCAGGTGACGGTGGCGGGTTTGATCACGAACGTGGACCGTCGTATGTCGAAGAAGGGCAATCCTTGGGCGATTGTGACCATCGAGGATTTGGAAAGCTCCATCCAGTGCATGTTCTTCGGCAAAGTGTATGAGGCCGCCGCTCCCGAACTGGCGGTCGACACGGTGGTGCAGATTCGCGGACAGGTTGAGAAACGCGATGAGACGGTAAGCATGCGTGCCACGGAATTCAACGTGCCGACGTTGGAAGCGCAGGATGAGAAGCCGGTGACGATTATGCTGCCGCCGATTGCGCTTGACCAATCGCATGTGCAGCAGTTGGGGCAGATTCTTTCAAATCATCCTGGACCCTGCGAAGTGAAGCTCGCCTTGATGGACGATAAGGGCAATGCCAAGGTGTTGACGTTCGGCGACCGTTTCCGCGTACGCCGCGACACGAGTCTGTTCGCCGAAATCAAAATCCTTTTCGGTCCCAGTTCTCTGCCTTTGGGCTGACCGGTCGTGGGGATGATGCCGAAAGTTCAGCCGAATATCTCACTATGCGGCTGAACTTGAGACGCGCGGGCGTTCTCGTGACATCACGTTGTTACCATGGGGCGTTATGAGCGAAGAAAACTATATGCGAATCATTGACCTGCGTGGCAAGAAGCTGACCCGAGCTGAAATGCTGGAGGCTATGCCTCGCGCTGAGATGGGCACCAACGAGGCCACCGATCTCGTGCAGCCCATTCTTGACGATGTGAAGGCCCGCGGTGCTGCGGCCCTGCGTGACTTCGCGGAGAAATTCGACCATATTCGTCCGGAGAACCTGCGCGTGCCGGTGGAAGCCATGAAGCTGTCTCTTATACACATCTGACGCTGCCGACGAAG
>ENA-OXQG01000113-OXQG01000113.1-human-gut-metagenome-genome-assembly--contig:-NODE-113-length-9241-cov-11.8574_pt1 | contig 9241 bp, 9 predicted proteins | sample MGYA00249579_ERZ652557 | MGnify/ENA primary metagenome ERZ652557 (study PRJEB26925, sample SAMN05826837) | human gut metagenome | biome: ENVO:2100002; feature: ENVO:00000062; material: ENVO:00002003... | reverse complement strand
CCTAAGCCTTCGTCGGCAGCGTCAGATGTGTATAAGAGACAGCTTTTACGATTGCAAATAGAGTAAGGATAAAAAACCGATCATCCTGCGTTTTATCTCTTTGATAAGGAATCCTATTTTCACTCAGCACATAATACTTTCCCTCATAGAACAGGAACTTTTCCCCTCTGGCAGGCTTTTTATCCTGAATGGTAAGCCCTGTCGTAAATACCTGGGAACAGGTTTTCATATTTCTATTGCCATGGTCTACCGCAATCCGAACTTTTTTTATCATAAAATCATCTCTCCTTTTTTTCTTTATACTTCTCTTGTACGCAGAACTTCCGTACAAAGCAACTTTTTTTCAAAAAAATTCTGTCTGCGGAATTTTGCCACAGACAGATGCTTTCTTCCTATACAATGATTTTTAACATTCATCTTTACCTACTATACATTTCCAGTCCTCATTTGAATTATTTCTCTTTTTAAAAATTAATCTGTTCTGCCTTTTGAGGCAAAATCTTTTTAAACAGTTCCATATAGCGTTCATATCCGGCTGAAATCAATGGACCACGAAGTGATGTTTCTGACCAAAGTAGCAGTTCTTCTTCCTCTGAATAATACGGAATATTACTAACTGTAAATTTCCCGCCAAAATAATGGGGTGTACTGACTTTCAAAAAATCCTGCATATCCTGCTTTGTCGATACCAGTGGCAAACCTTCCATTTTTCGCACAAAAAAAGCCTCTACCACATCGGGTAAGAAGCCTTTCTTTAAATAAGCATTTGCTCTGCCAAATATTTGGGTTAAACACTCCAGCCGTACTTCTCTTTCTTTTTTGCTGCAAGTTGTATCCAGCACAACCTCTGCCAATGCCTTTGCATATTCAAAATCTAACATCTGTTATTCCTCCATTTTTATTTTCTGTTTCAGTTTTCCATGTACTAAATAGCGATAATCCTTTCGGGTATTTACACAAGTTGATAAGGTCACTACCTGATCCTCCTTGGTAACTGTCATCCCTGTGTTATACTCAGCACTTCTTTGTAGTGTTTCCAGAAAAACTTCATAGTCCTCAGAAGTAGGAAAATCATAAGTATATGCTGGATGATCCGTCGGTGCTGCATAACAGGAAAAAATCTGATACTCATAAATATATCCTGGCACATACATATAAAAATAGGGATAGTTTCGATAAAGTGCCTGTGACTGATACTGATCCAGGGTTCCAAACATGCTCCCATCCTTCATATTATGCCCATAGATAATGGAATTTCTGTCTGATAAATCCTCCTGGTTGTGAAAGTCCATAAAAATACTGCCACTTTTATGATTTTCTCCCGTAATCAAGTGATACAGATAATAGTCATTATCCCTCCCCTGGACTACCGGATAACTAATTTCCAAACCAGGAATCTCAATCCATGCAATGACATCTGGATTGATTTCTTCCAACTTGTTAAAATCCACCTGTAGGAATCCCTGCTCTGCGACCTCCTCTGGTGTTTCCCCTGGAACCGCTTCTGGTGACAGGTCTTGATCCTCTATCTTTTGTGTAAACCCTTCCATCTGCTCATAGACTTTTTGACTTTCCTGATAATTCAAATAAATTTGCAGTATTCTTCCTCCTGCAAATAAAAAAACAGCAATGGCTACAAGCATAAATATGCCGTAAATTTTCTTTCGTTTCATCGAATCCTCCTCTTCCATAAGACCGGACAACTTGCCCGGTCCATATTCACCCCGTATTTTTCAATACATAGTAATAATCATCAATTCCTTTGATCTGCCCATTCCACTCACCATAAGAATCCATATCCCAAACCATACGGCTCATGGAAATAGACAATCCACTACAGATTTCATACACCTTTCTACAAGCGTTCTGTAGAATCTGCCGTTTCTGCATCTTATGCGGACAATAAAAAGTGGCTGGTTTACGTTGACAGGCATCACATTTCTCAGAATCCCCATCACAATATACCTTCATTTTTTTATCCATATCATAAGCTTCATATAGGTGCTGCAGATGCCTGCTTTTCAGCGTTTCCAAAACTGGCTTTAAATTTCTGTACTGATTGACACCAGCAACGCAAATGAACGTATCTCCAGATAAATAGTGGGCTATCGTACCTTTTAATGCACCTTCTGTTAAATAGATCTGTTCTGCGTCCAGACTTCCTATGACATGTACCGGACTCCCTGATGATACTCCATTTTGGAATTTCACACTGGAAAGCCAGATATACTTCCGTCCCTCCATTACCTGATCCAACCGTATCTGAAATCCTTGTATTTTTCCTTCCATGGATCGAATCGGTATCAAAATCCCAGAATTTTTAGAAGTAAAATTAATTGTCCATTTCCCATCTTGATCTTCATAAAATCCCGGCACACCTTTTACCGTCTGTCCGGATTCCAACAGTTTTTGTACCATATTTTTAATTCCAAACAACGGTACACTACGATACCTCTGTATCTCGATCTGTTCTTTCGTCAGCCCTCTTTTTTTAAGATCTTCCTGATGTTTATCATTTAAGGTCAATAACGACAACATTTCTTGATATGTTCGGTCAATGACATCTGCATCCGCTAACTCGGCATTGAAAATTTCTACAGGCTCTTCTTTATGAACTACCTGATAATCCGTCCGGTATTCCCCCTTTCCCAGAGCTTCCCGGATCTGTCGGTTTGCCTCTGCACTGGAAACACCATGCAGTCTTCCGTATAATTCTAGCATTCCGCCGGAAGCATCACACCGATTACACCGGAACACATTTTTCTGAAGATTAACATTCATTTTCCCTTTTGTTTCTCCACAAAATGGACAATTCACATCCATTGACGAAGAATTTTTATGCCGTACTCTAAGCTGCAGTAAATGCACGACATCTGTGATATCGTAGCTAAAGCCTGACATATCATACACTCTATGGTTCCTCCTTTCTTCCACAGCCTTTATTGGCTGTGGAAAGAATGTTAAGCCGGCTATTTGCTATGCCTTTGCAAGAATTACTCTGGCTGCCGCCGGTATGAAATGGTTCTGTCCATGATACTGTTCTGCGAACCATTGCAAGCTGGAAGGACTTTCTATTGCAACCTGTCCCATGGTTTTTCCACTAAATTTTCCCTGTCCTGTTACGGCTACTTGTATTGCCTGCTCATAACTCATCCATTTCACCAGTTCTTCCACTGGCATATTAGGATCCAGAGATTGCGGCTTAGAAGGCATCTGCTGCATAACTGGTACAGATACAGTTGCCGTACTCATTACCGGATTTGTCATCTGTCCTGTGCCCGTTACCCCGCCAATCGTATTTCCATTGGCTTGTGCTTCTTGATAAAACTGTTCCATCATCTGCTGCCCCGGAGTTGCTTGAGGCGGAAATGGTGGCATGGTCCCTGCTGACTGATTGGGAGTCTGCTGCATTCCTGGTGCAGGGGTTTGTGCTGGCATCGCAGTCTGCATCTGTGTTCCCTGATTTACAGGAATTCCTGCATCTACCTGCATTGGATCATTTCCTTCCCCTACATCAGCAAATTGCAGGCCATACCCCGCATCTGCCAAAGCTCGCCCAATTGCCGCTGTTTCTGCCATTTCAAGAAATTTATCCCCAAACTGTGTATCTGCTGTACGAAACTTCTGTGAAAAGGAATTGGCAATATAATTATCTTCCTGATCACACTTATCCAAATAAATTCTGGCTTCTACGACTGCCATATTTTCCGTAAAGTGAACAATCCGGCTGATAATCTTGCCTGTAGGATTTACCAGACGGAACCACAGCTTCCGATATTTCACATCCAGGTACCGTTGTTCCTCCTGCCCTTCATTAGAAATAACTCTGGCAAGTTCCAGAGGATAAAATCCTTCCACTTTATTCAGTTCTTCTACTGCTTTTGACTTGTTATATAATAATTCGCTCATTGCCTGCTCCTTTCTTTGGAACCGGCAGGACATCCCTTCATAAAGTAATAACCTGCCAATTCTCAACATTGAACTATTTTGCTATTTTTTTACACAGCCCGGTTGCAAATTGTTGCAGAGATCCGTCTGTTTTCCTGTCTCCGATACCGTTCATAATACTGTTGTATTTTCACTGCCAGCATCGTCTTTCTGGTTCCCGTATCATCTGTGTGGATTGCCTGACAAACGGCTTTCCATTCCCCAACAATATAAACACGCTGTTTTGCCCTGGTGATTCCCGTATAAAAGATGTTTCGCTTTAGCATGGGATAAAAAGCTTTTAACCACGGAATGATGACCACCTGGCACTCACTTCCTTGGCTTTTGTGTATGGTTATGGCGTTTGCATGTTCAATCATTTCCACCTGCTCTGCCTCATACTTCACCCTTCGGCCATCTGTAAATACGATTTGAACCAGAGGGTTATTGTCCTCATCTTCAGCAATCTGTACCAATGTACCCAAATCTCCGTTACTAGCAAATTCTGTATTCTTGTTTTGAAGGATTCTGTCACCTTCCCGAAATATCTCACCGCCAAGATGAAGCTCCCTTTTTCCGGATACAGGGGGATTTACCTCGTCCTGCAGACTGCGGTTCAGTTCCAAGACACCGGCTGCACTTCTCACTTTATATGGAGAGAGTATCTGTACTTGCTCCATACCATACATCTGAATTTCCTTGAGATAGATATTTTTAACAATTTGTGCCGCCGCATCTGCTCCTGAACATTCGACCATCTGGAAATCATCCCCCCATTGCAGGTTTGTCTTTCCTTCATTGATAAGTTGAGCATTTATGGGGATGTTGCTGTCCTTCCCCTGGCGATATACCAGTTTTAAAACAGTAACCGGTATTTTCCCGCACAAGATAAGATGCCGGAACACATCTCCTGCTCCTACAGAAGGAAGCTGGTGGACATCTCCTACCAAAAGCACTCTGGCTCCTGCTTTTACCTTGTAAAAAAATTCATAGGCAAGGTGCATATCTACCATAGATACCTCATCCACATTAATAAAATCTGCGGACAATTCATCTATAAATACTTCATAATCACCATCACCAAAAAGCCCCAATGCCATGTGCATCGTAGTTGCATCTCCACTTCCGGTACTCTCTGCCATTCGCCTTGCAGCACGTCCAGTCGGTGCCATCAGTTTCACTTCATTCCCGCATTTTTTCTGATAGATATACAAGATGATCTTCAAAACCGTTGTTTTTCCGGTTCCAGGTCCTCCAGTAATAATGCTGATCGGGTTTGCAAAAACCATACGTACTGCTTCTTTCTGCTGTTCGGATAATGTTATGTTTAAATCCTCCTGTGCTTCCTCCAGTTCCTTTTCAATCGTAAGAGCTGGAATTTGCTCGTGCAATTTTCTTGCAATCATAGAGGCTGTATCCTCTTCTTCCTGATGCTGTTTGGTAATGTAAACCCTATTCTCTTCTACCACGATACTGTCCTGCATAACCAGACGATATAACACTTTTAAAATCTCTGTTTCCGTCACCGGCTGAAGATCCGGTTCTTTATTCAGAACCTTCAATGCATCTTTCACCAGAATTTCCTGCTCCAGATATAAATGTCCGTTCTGCTTCATGGCTTCCCGCAGCACATAGCTGACGCATCCGGAAATACGCATAGGATCATTTGTTGCAGCACAGCACTGCCTTGCAATGGCATCCACAGTGAGAAAACCAAACCCTTTGACTGAGCAGAGTATATAAGGCTGCTTCCGAATGATTTCTACGGATTGATCCCGAAACTTCTGAAGAATCATATTTGCTTTTTTAGGCGTAACATGAAACGGTGATAAAAAAGTCATCAATTCCCGGAATACTTTGTTTTTTCCAAAAGAATCCACAATACGGTCCAGTTTTTTCTGAGATATCCCCTGAATCTTTAATAATTCCTGTGGATACTTTTCCATTACCTCCAAGGTATCCAGACCAAAACGATTGACAATCCGTTCTGCCGTTTTGGGACCAATTCCTTTTAAAGAACCACAAGAAAGGTATCCTAAGATACCTTCCCTTGTTCTAGGTACAACTTCCAAAAAAGTTTCTACCTTGTATTGTGTTCCATGGGAATTTGTTTCCCACTCGCCTTCCATCTCTATTTCGATTTCATCCGTAAGAGGCAGGTCATATCCTTTTGCAGTAAACGCAATGATTTTTTTGTCTGCCCAAAATTTATCTCTGGCAGAAAGAGGAACCTCATAATCCAGCGTGGAAAATAATGCAACCGTATATCCGTTTTCCTCATTTTGAAAAATCTTACGTATATATTTGCACCTCATCGTCTATACTCCTCCAGTTCTCTACTTTCATCAATTCGCCTGGTTTCATCTTGGAATCATACCAATAAACGTCCTTTCCTTTTTCAAATGCTGTCTGAATCTCTCTTCTCATTCCCTCGCTAATGCAGGAGCCACAAATAATTAATACTTCACATAAATCCAGCATCAAAGCTCCAATCTGCATTGCAGTCTCACGCTCTTCTGGGACACGGTCATCCAACATTAATGGAAGATGAGAATGTGAAGCAAAAGTACGGCAATGATACAGCCTTTTCATCTGCATGAGATAGTATTTTGCCAATTCCATATTATGCTGCACGCCTTCTGGATCCGGCGCAGACAGCGGAGAACAGATATATGCCTTTTTTCCTTGTAACATTATGCAACCTCCTTTTTAATCCGGAAAATTCTGCTTTCTGTCGTGCTTGTGTACTCTTCGTAGATATCCGGATGCTGATTTTTCAGTTTCTCCATATTTTCTTTTCCAATCTGGGTGCGTATCGTAGGATTATAAGTAATCCGGTAACGGAAACTCCCATCCTCGATCACTGCCTTACACCCTTGTCCAAGAAGCTCGACAAACGGTACACTCAATGCACGTTGTTCCGCTTCAATCTCCTTTTTTCTTTTTTCCAATTGGGATTTTTCTTCAGATAATTTGAGATATTTTTCAAGACTGCGTGATTCCAAGCTAGATATGCTGATTTCAGGAATTGATTTGTCTGCGTAACCACTATATTTCCGGATACTGGCCAAAATGAGATCTGGCTTTCCGGAATACGGTGGTTCTATTTTCTTCTCCACATATTCTTCCCAGAAGTATTTCTCCTGGTCAATGAGTTCTTCTTCCTCCATTCTATCCCGTTCCAGACACCGATAAACAAATTCATTTTCATTGTTTCCATAAAGGCAAGCAATATATGCCTTATTCATATTCATGACTGCAAGATAATGACGTACCTGCAAAACATAGTTTTCAGGAATCCCATCATCTGCCCATTTGTCTTTTGCATTGTAATTACAGGTTTTACATTCCAAAATCCCAATGCTGCCATCTGGAAAACGGATAAAGTAATCCACATCCGCTAACATAAACGGATATAGCGGATGCCGGAACATTTTTCGTACAGGGAAAACTTCAAGTCCAGTCTTCTTGGCAAAAATCATGGCAACCAAATCTTCCAGGCGGTGTCCCACTTCTTTCGCTACCCAGTTTTCTTCCTCTTCTTCGATTACTGGCGTAACACCAATTTTATCGAAATACAAATCCCTGATTGTCGCAAATGGGGATAAGCCCATGATTGCCGCTGCATCGCTTCCTCCAATACCAAGACGCCGGTAATTCAACCAATCTTCCCGGCTCAAATCTGCTGTATCTACAAGAACTTCCGGCTGATAATTTAATGCTGTATTCATCTCATTTCCTCCTTATAATTTAATCGTTCCATATACATCAAACCCTTTCCAGTCAAAGGCCAGTGTTTTTGCAATATCTTCTTCCAATTTTAAAATCCGTGGTGCAGAAAATCCTTCACAAGCAGCAAAGAATGCAGCTTCGTGCATGGCAAAATAAAGATCATGAGCTGTGCATGGTTCTTCCCCATATTGTCCCACAAAAAGCTCTACTACTTCGTTTCGGATTTTCTGATTGATTTTGAGTTCCTTCATAATCAGATGCAGACAGTTTACAGGGTTTTGGATATCTATATCCATCAAACCAACAATTCCTTTAACTGCTTCCTGATAACGGGAAAAAATTTTGTCCAGATTATTCCGGAAATCTTGTAAGGTCGCCCCTCTATCATGTGACAGTTTGATAGGACTGCCCAGGTTAATGACACGGTTACTGGTTTGTGAGAGCATCATGGGATACAGATTCACACCACTTACTGCTACATCAGAAGTAGTCAAGCGCAGTGCAGGAGCAAGGCTCTTATCCTCAATTCCATGATCCTCCAAAGCCTGGTGATAAGTATCCAAAAGTTCCTGATTTCCTCCTAAAGTCCACATAGCGGACACAATGGAATGGTCAAAACTTCCAGATCCCTCCAGATACGTACTTCCCTTAAAATGTGCTTTCAAATAATCACTTGTCATATTGAAGATTGTCTGCATATCCAGTACACAGTAATCATGATCATCACCGCCATGTACTGCAGATACTTTTCCATCTGCCACCTTGATTAAGGCATCTCCTTTCGCTACCTGAAGACAGTAGTTTACTACCTTTGCATAAGTAGCTTTCTCCAGTTTCTTTAATCCTGTTCCATTAATGCCGGCTCTTTTCAGAATTGTATGGATAGCACAGTCACGAACCGGATAAAAATCCTTGTTCACTTTTAATACCAACTGGGTATTCTTTTCTGTATCCTCTACTATTCCTTCCAGTTCTTTTTCACAGGCTTCTTCAATGGTTTCTGCCTCCTTTTCCAATGGAACCAGTTTTAGCATCCTGGTAGGCTTACGAATCCACTTGGACTGCTTTGCCCTCTCAGCCAGAAATTCCAGCATCTCCGTTGTACTTGCAAATGTAGTGCAAAACTCATCTGCATAAATCTTTGTTTCTTTCATGTGTGTACCACCTTTCTTAAATTTATTTATCCATAAACAGCCAAAGCTGATTGTGGCAATCCTGCCTTTCATTAGGACATAAAAAAAGAATGAAAAGTGAAGTATTCCTTCGCTATCCATTCTCATATCCCTGATAATATTACCGAAAAAACAAAAGTGCCGCTATTGCCCCATAAGGACAGATAGTGACACTTTATACAATCATAAACAACTTATGCGGAATAAGCAGCCTTACTGCTCTCCTTGAGTCTTCGGATTTATACAAATCCAAAACTCCCCCTATGGGTGCGCATAAAATTAACTATAGCAATATAGTAGCACATGATATAGTATATGTCAATCTTCATGCACAATATATTGTATGTTCTTAAATACTCTGCTTTACATATATGACTCTGTCTCTTATACACATCTCCGAGCCCACGAGA
>ENA-OXQG01000103-OXQG01000103.1-human-gut-metagenome-genome-assembly--contig:-NODE-103-length-9791-cov-9.21035_pt1 | contig 9791 bp, 2 predicted proteins | sample MGYA00249579_ERZ652557 | MGnify/ENA primary metagenome ERZ652557 (study PRJEB26925, sample SAMN05826837) | human gut metagenome | biome: ENVO:2100002; feature: ENVO:00000062; material: ENVO:00002003... | reverse complement strand
GGAGATGTGTATAAGAGACAGACCGCAGTTCGAAGACATGCTGATCGCCCGTGCGGCCAGCAGGGACGGCATGCTTGACGAACGTCGCGAACGCCTGCGCACTCAATGGCGTCTCGCCTTCGCCTTGCGTGAGGAATACAATGAGGCGATCCGTTCGTCTTATCCTGGCGAATATCGTCTCGACGCGTCGCAGCTGATGATCGACGCCACCGAAGCCGTGTCTGGCATACAGGAAGCCGATATTGCGAACATGCTGATCGTCGACGATTTTCAAGATACGACGTTGGCTGGTTTCGCACTGCTTGAAGCCCTGCATGAACGCGGGGTGCGCCTGCTGTTGGTTGGCAATCCCGACGAAGCCGTGCAGACGTTCCGAGGATCATATCCGGAATATCTGTTCAACCAGGCGCAGACGCGCATGGGAGCGAGGCTTGAACGCATCGAAGGTCTGCAAACGGCGCACGAAGGCGATACCGCGCAAACCGTGTCGAACCAGCAAGGCGTGCATGGCGACTATCGCACGCTTGTCGCGACGCGAGTGAGCCTGTCGATCGCAAGCACGGAGTCGACGGACGTGCCTCTGCCCGATCGTCCCGGCAAAATGAGCGATATGCCAGGCGCGATGCCCATCGAAACGTTGCCGGCCGACGATACGGGCGCTCGTGTCACGCCGGCCGACGGCAGTGTGGAAACGGCCTTGTACCGTTCCTCTTCCGAAGAGCTCGACGACGTGGTGTGGAAGATCAAAACTGAGCATTTGCAACGTTCCCGTGTATGGAACGACATGGCCGTGATCGCGCACGACAATGCCACCGTGCGCGCATTCGGCGAGCGGTTGCGCGCTGACGGCGTTCCCGTGCGCTATTCCAGCGTGACCCGGCCGTTGAAGGATGAGCCGTTCGTGCAGGGTCTGTTCGCGTTGATCGAGTTGGCCGAATTGAAAAACCAGACGATCGCGGCTTCGACCATGGACCTGCAGACCGCCGGATCCTATATTCGTTCGCGCGTGGCACTGATTATGGGATCTCCGCTGATTACGGTCGGTGGTGATCAACGGCATGAGGGGCGTCCGGCCCGTCTCGCATCCATCGAATCCGCGATGAACGCGTTGGTTTCGCTCGCTTCGATTGTGGAAAGCAAGGCTGCGAACCATGATGAGGATGCTGCCGAAGAATACGACGAAGATGATTTCGAAGATGATGAGGATGCGGCGGACGCTGCCGTCGAACAACAGGCGTTGCTCCCTCGTTTGATGGAAGACTGGCGCGATTATATGACGGACTATCATGCGATTCGCGCCGATGGCGAGCATGATAGTGAGCATGAAGACGAGCATGAAGGCGATTTCGCGCTGAGTATGGAAGCGCTGTACGTGCTTCTTATGGAGGGCAATACCGATCGCGTGGTCGATGCGATCGCCTCCGTGCTGGGCGCGGATCCGCAGATCAAGGCGTTCGCATCATTGTGGAAGGTTCTTGACAAAACATGCGAGTCGGAAGCCAAACTGGTTTCGCGTGAACCGCAATATGTGTTGGATTGCGCATGGAGGGCCTGCGGCAAGGCGGAAGTCTGGCAGCGTGTGGCGCTGGAGCATTCGGCTGCCGGCCGTGCCGCGAATGATCGGCTTGACGCGGCGATGCGTTTGTTCAACTATGCTTCAGGCGGCGAGTCAAGCGGGGAATTCGCGGTACACACCATCGAGGCGTTCATCGAACAGGTGCGTTTGCTGACCATTGAGGCGGATTCGCTGGCGCATACCGCGCCCATTGATCAGGCGGTGACCCTGACGACTCCCGCAGGAGCGGCGGGAAAGCGCTGGAATCTGGTTTTTCTGCCGGCTTTGCAGCAGGGGCAGTGGCCGAATCTCACACCACGCAACACGTTGTTCGGCGGTGAGGAACTGGCCGATGTGATGCTGCACGGCGTATTGTCCGACACGATCGTCACTCCGGCGGGCAGGCAGGACGCGCAACTGGCGTCGGTGCTCGCCTCCGAACAGAAGAGCCTGTTGGTGGCGTTGACCCGTGCCAGCGAGCGTGTGGTGGTGAGCGCCGTGCTGAATGACGACAATGTGCCTTCGGATTTTCTATACGGATATATGCCGGAGTGCTTCGACCGCGATCGCGACGCCGATATGGAACGGCGAGAATATGCGTCGGTCGGCGGCCAAGGCGATTACGCGGGGCTGGAAACCGATCCCCGTGGTCTGGTCGCGGCCGCCCGAAGCGTGCTCGCGTCGGAACCTGAGGACAGCCCGAAGGCGCGTGATGCCGCGGAAGCGTTGGCATTGCTGGCTTCGCATGGTGTTACGGCGGCCGACCCTGACCGTTGGCCGTTTATGGGGGAGACGGTCGAGGCCACCATGCGGAAGATCGCGGCCGTCATGCGGACGGGCATGAGCGACACGTCGGAAAGCTCGACGTCGGGCCGAAACGGTAAATCGCGGCGATCCGACGTGGTGACTTTGTCTCCTTCTGCGGTAGACAATCTGTGGGCGTGCCCGGTGTGTTGGATGTTGGAAAACCGCTTCTCCGGCCCGCGCATGGGCAGCGTCGCCACGAGTTTCGGCTCGCTGATCCACAAGGTGGCGCAACAGGCCACCGAAGCCGGACTTGATATGCCGGAACACCATACCGCCATCAGCGACGTGGACAATATCAATGCGATCACCGAATGGATGTATGCCGAATACAAGCGTCTATGCGGTGATTTCAACGCCATTGCCGATCCCGCGCAACGGTATCAGGCGTTGAAGAAAGATGAGCAGGCGCAGGAGGCGTTGCGTAACATCGCCACGTATTTCGTGCAATCGAATCATGGTGATTATCCGATTAAAAATAATGATGCATTCAGCGTTGGAAAACTTACGAAAGCCGAACCTGAGCTGAAATTTACCGCAAAATTCGATTTCGACGATATTCTCGACGCCTACAATGCGATGGACGGCGTTCACGCGATTTCACGGAACGAATTGATCGCCATTATGGGAGCGTTGGTCGGAGGATGGCCGGAAACCGGCATGAGCGAGTATCTCACCGTGCGTTTGACCGGCAGGATCGACCGTTTGGAACGACGTGAAATGGCGGATGGCACGCAGCAGGTGCGTCTGATCGACTACAAAACCGGTGTCAGTCCGACCGGCGAAGGCCTGTTCAACGATCTGCAGCTCGTCTGCTATCAGCTGGGACTCGTATTCCCCGAGGAAAGCGGCATGCGCGGGGCGCAGGCGGTGGCGAACGCGCCGAACATCACGCAAAGCGCGCTATTCCATGTAGCCAAGCACGCATACCCTGCGCCGTATGGCGACACCGCCGCCGAATCGCATATGCAGCAGGCGCTGTTCGCCAATGGAAGTCTCAATACCGGCGAATTCATACCGCGCTATTACGTCAAAAAACTCGACAAGGATTTCCACGACGGACTCGATGACATGCTTCCTCCGTTGGAAGTGAGCGACGAGCATTGGAATGAGTTCCTTGGCTTACGCGGCACGATGGCGGTATGGTCCCTCACCATGATCGCGAGGGTCTTCTATGCGGCCGCGGCCAGCAGGGCGAACGAAATCACCGCAAGACCGACGACGGAACATGTGAGATACTGCAGAAACACTACGATCTGCCCGGCCTGTGCGGGCGAACAGAACACCGTATTCGAAAGGAGAACGGCATGAGCGGAACCATGAAGTTCACCGACAGTCCTGAGCAGGCTGCCGTCGTCCAAGCGCCCTCGTATGCGGATGTGGTGGTGGTGGCCGGCGCTGGATCCGGCAAAACCTATACGATGACCAGACGCATCATCACGCTGATCGAACAGGGGGTGAGCCCCGAAAAGATCCTCGGACTGACCTTCACGCGCAAAGCGGCCTCGGAACTATTGTCTCGAGTGTCTGCGGCCGTGACTCGCGACCAGCGCGAACGCGGCCTGAAATCAGCGAACATGACGTTCCTCAAACCGGAAGTCTCCACGTACGACGCTTTCTTCCAATCCATCGTGCGCCAATATGGACTGCTCGTCGGCTTTGACCAGAACACGCAGCCATTGAGCGAAGCAGGTGCCATGCAGCTCATCCACACCGTGCTTGACAGGCATATGGATGATCTTATGGCGTTCGACGGCGATCTGAAATCGTTCAACACCATAGCGGGCAACGTGTTCGCCCTGTCCAACGCCATTTCCGGCGCCATGATCGGCGGCGACTGCACCAGCTTCGACGAAGCCGTGCAACGCGTGCGCGACTGGGATGAGGCGTTCGTCGAACAGATCGCCAAGGCGCTTGACGGCGAAACCGTGCCAACGGAAGAGCCGAAATCGCCAAAGCTGCCGAAACGACTGAAAAAGGATTCCGACGCGGACTACGAAAAGAAACTGGAGAAATACCGCGAACTCGGGCACGACATGTGCGTGTTCAACAGCGCGCAACTCGCATTCGTCGCCAAGCAACGCGACCTGCTGCTCGATCTTGTGCTTGACTATCATGCCGAAAAACGCGCCTGCAATATGGCGGAATTCAGCGATTTCACCATCGCGGCATTCCAGCTTGTCTCCCGATTCCCGTCCATCGGAGCGGCCTACCGCAAACGCTATTCGCATGTGCTCCTCGACGAATACCAAGACACGTCCACCACGCAGGCGGCACTGCTGAGCGCGCTGTTCCACGTGGACGACACGCATCGCAGCGCGGTCAACGCGGTCGGCGACCCCTTCCAATCGATCTACGCATGGCGAGGGGCGAGCCCTGGCGCATTCCGCATGCTGCAACACGATTTCGGCATGGACGCCACCAGCAGGCCGTTCGCATTGACCGTGACGCGGCGCAACTCACGCATGGTGCTCGAAGCGGCGAACAATCTCACCAAACCGCTCCGCTTGCCTGCCAGACGCCTCAGCAGCTCGCTGATGCGCGAAGTCGACGTTCCGGCGCTCGTCAATACCGACGAAGCCCCCGAAGGAACGGTGGGCGTGCTTGCGTTCGACACGTTCGGGCAGGAGGTCGACGCGGTCGTGCGCTTCGCCAAACATGCGATCGCCCTGCACACGCCTTCCTCGCGCGACCTCGACAATGGCATGAAAGACAATCGTCCGCACGTGGCGGTGCTGTTCCGTTCCAAAGGAATCATGTCGCAATTCGCGGAAGCGCTCGAACGCGCAGGCCTGACCACGCTGGTAGTGGGGCGGTCGGCGTTGCTGGAACGCCCGGCGGTGCAGGACGTGTTCGCTTTGCTACGCGTCGTCAGCGATCATACCGACAGTGCGGCGCTTATGCGATTGCTGGCCACGCCGCGATTCTCCATCAGCGCCAACGATCTGCAGGCGCTCGCCGATACCGCGGAACAGGTGAACACGATGTGCCGGTATCGTGCGCTTGTTTCAGCTGGAATCGTGCAGGAGCAATCCAACAAGGAAGAAAAACCGGAAAATCTGGGAATTTATGGAGTAACTCCCAAGTCGGGTCCTTCCGATGCTGAAATCCATGCCATCGTACGTGAATATCGAGATCAAGTGCCGAATGCGGTTTTCCTTGTGGACCTCATGTTGCGTGACGATCTCGCGGAACTCATTGACGGCAGGGTGAGTCGTGAAGGGACGAAGGAAGTGCTTCGCGCCGCGGATGCGATCCGTCAGGTGCAGCGCATGCTTGGCCACCCGTTGCCGGAAGTGGTTCGTGAGGCCATCGTCGCATTGAATCTCGATATCGACATGCAGCTGGCCGAGCATATGCGCGGCGGTCAGGCCGATGCCACGCTCGCCGCATCCCGGGTGGCGCTCGCCAAATCGCCGATCGATGCGTTGCTGAAGCTCGTCGACACGTATATGCAGGAGATCGCGTCGCAGGGAACGCCGAGCCTGCGCGCGTTCATCTCATGGGCGGATTCGCTGCGCGACGCACGCGAGGAGAACGCGGTGGCTCCCGATGTGCCTGTCGACGTGGTGCTGATGACCGTACACCAGTCGAAGGGCCTTGAATGGGATGCCGTGGCCGTGGTCGGCATGACCGATGGCGGATTCCCCACCAACAAGGGCAGCGATCTGCGTGTGGTCGTTGATGAAGAGCATCTCAACGGTTTCCAGGATGGCGTGTGGACGCCGCCCGAATATCATGAGACCGCCAAAACGTGGCTGACCGATCCTGCTGCGGTGCCGGTTCCGGTGCGTGTGGACGCCGATATTCTGCCGCGATTCCCCCATGACGCGCTTGTGGGTGGGAATCCGTTGGAAGCGTTGGAAATGCTGGAGGATGCGGAAATCATTGACGACGAAGTGTTCGGCACCTTGCGGAATATGAGCGTCGATGACATGGAAGGTATTGATCCGGACGGACTGTATTTGACGCAGAGCGAGGAATATGGCCGCCGCTTGCATGCCGACGAGCGTCGTCTCGCATACGTGGCGTTGACCCGCGCCCGCCATGAGGCGCTGCTCACCTATAGCGAAACGAATGTGGAAAGCCGTGATCCGCGTGCCGTGGGTGAGCGTAAACAAGTGGCCAAACCGTCGAATTTCTGGCAGGAAGTGTATGACTCCATGCTCAATATCGTTTCCAGAGTGAATGAACCGAGCAATCTGGGCGATAACGTGGAAGTTGAGGATGGTGCGGATGCCGTTTTTTCTGGAGATGGTATTTCCGGGAATAATGCTTCCGAAAATGGCATTTCCAGCTTGCATTCGATTGGTGCGCCATTGCCAAGCGGATATTTCGTGGGCGAGCATGCCTGCGATTTCGAGGATGCGGTGGTCGGTGACGCCTGGAACGCACCGCTTGAGCCTCTGGAAGGCGAGCGATTCCTGCCATGGCCGTGCGCTTTGACTGAAGAGACTTGCGAAATGTTGCGTTCGTCCGCCAATCAGGTGCGTGATGCGATGGTCGCCGGCGCTGCGGACCTGGATACCGGCGTGGGCGTGGATGCTGTTGCTGATGACGTTGCGCTCGGTTCGGCCGGTTCGCTGCTGCATTGCGCGCAGCTGTTGGTCGATGATGGCAATCTCATGCCCGACATGTTGGCCGACGCATCGCAGGATGCGTTCGACCGGTCGGTGCGTGCGCAAGGCGAGAAGATTCTTGCGTCCGGCCGTCAGAACGTCACCTCCCTGCAGGCGCGCGCGGGCATGATGAACGATCGTGGCGCCCGCGCCTACTGGCGTGGGCTCGTGCGTCCGATCCCCAATGTCGCGTCGCCAGCCGCGCAGTTAGGCACGCAGTTCCATGCGTGGGCGGAACGGTTCATTATGGCCGATGTGGATATTGCTTGCATCGTCGGCGGTGCTGAAGGCAACGGAAATACGCGCGTAGCTGAATCGAGATCGTCGATGCTTGCCGAAATCAAACGCAACAATGGGATGCAATCTCAAGAAAATAATGCGGCGGTCGAAAATGCAGCGGAAAATGCGATGGAAAACAATGCATTGTTCGATTGGCAGCAGCGTCTTGCCACGTCGGCATGGGCGCAACGTAAGCCCGCGTGGGCGGAACGGCAGATCGTCGTCAATATGCCGCAATTGGGCACCATCATCAACGGCAAGCTTGACGCGGTGTTCTTCGGAGGTCTCAACGAAAAGGACCAATCGAAACAATATACGATAGTTGATTGGAAAACTGGAAAAAAGCCTAGGAAAAAAGAAGAAATACAAGAAAAATTAGTGCAGTTGGATATGTATCGGCTGTTGCTGTCGGCAATGGAAGGCGTGCCGCTTGATGCTATCGACGCCTGCCTCTACTATCTGAGTGAGCCCGTTGAGGGCAATCGGCAGCTGAACGCCGCCGACAAAACAGAAGAAGAGATCCTTGCCGAGTTGAGCTACGGAATTCCGAAACAATCCGACAACGACTAGTGCTGGTGCGCCAAAGGACGCGTGTATGCATCCTGCTTGTTCTTGATCATCGTTGGGAAAGCGGCGCTTTCCAGCCTGCACGTAGGGTAACGCACTACGTGCAGCGTTGTGGAGGAGCGCCGCTACCCTCGTGCAGCATGTGTGGGCGGGCACACGTGCCGGACGCAACGAAAGTTAAGGAGCGATAAGCATGGCTGCCACCAGCGCAACCGAAACCCCGAAGTCGCCATATTCCGTATTGTTCTCCATTCCGGGAACCAAAGCGTTCTGCGCTTCCGGAGCTTTGGCGCGACTGCCGATGTCGATGATGGGCCTCGGCATTATTCTCGCACTCAACCACCTGTACGACAATTGGACGATCGCAGGCGTGATGAGCGCCGCATATGTGCTCGCCACCGCAGCGGTCACGCCACTGTACGCGCGACTGTTCGACCGATTCGGCCAGCGTAAGGTCGGTTCGATGGTGCTTGTTGTGCAAATCATCACCATGCTTGGTTTCGCATTCGCCGCACTGGTGCGCGTGCCGATTCCATTGCTGTTCATGCTGGCCGTGGTGATGGGCCTTACGCAATTCTCGTTCGGCGCACTCGTGCGTACCCGCTGGGCGTACGTGCTCGACCGCACCGGCAACGGCGAACTATTGAACACCGCATACGCCATGGAATCCGCCATTGACGAAATCGTATTCATTTTCGGACCGATTCTCGCAGCGTTCCTTGCAGCTTCAGTGCACCCTGTTTCGCAGTTGTTCGTGCCAACGATTGCCTGCGCCCTTGGCGGTACCATTTTCTTCACATTGAAAGACACGCAGCCGCCGGTCGTGCATGAAGTCAAGGTCGTTTCGGCCTCTTTAGACGATGCCGATGTGCGATTGACTATCGATGGCGATGTCAGCAATACCGGCGATTCAGGTTCCGCACTGCGCAACAGGCTGACCATTGCGCAATTGAAGACGAGTGGTAATCGCAAGAAACGCAGCATTTTCACTTATGCTGGCGTGATTCCGTTGTTGCTGGTTTTCATCATATTCAACATGAGTTTCACCGCATTCGACACGTCCATGACAGCCGTCATGAAATCGTTGCATCTTGATTCCGTGCTCGGCGTGCAGCTGGCGATGCTAGCGGTCGGTTCGTGTATGGGCGCGCTGGTTTTCGGAACGCTTGAGCTCAAAGGATCCCGTTGGCGTTACATGATCATGTTCCTTGCGGCGATCACAGCCGGCTTCTTTGTAATTCACCTGTGCCAAGGCAATCTGATCGTAATAGGCATTGTGGAAATTCTCACCGGTCTGGCTGTTTCGCCGGTGTTCGCATCGGGCAACCTCGTGATGAAAGAAACCGTTCCTGAAGAGTCGTTGACCGAAGGCCTTTCCTGGGTGAGCACTGCGGGAACTGTCGGCGCATCATTCGGCTCGATGATCACCGGTATCATACTGGATCACGCCACACCCGACGTGAGTCTTATGCTGCCGTGGATTTTCGTGCTCGCCTCGATCCCGTTCGCCCTGATCGGCTGGGTGATCACGCGTCGAAATGTTTCACAGCATTCATAGATGATCTGTGATTCATAGATACTATGTGGATTAAGCATTCCAGAAATTGCCCGAAAATGATCGTGAGGATTATGTTCGGGCAATTGTATTCTATTGTTGGATTCGTTGGAATCATAGAAAGCTGTTGCAGATGGATGCAGCCAGAACGCTTGAAGGAGTTGCAATGATCAAGGTTTCTGTAGTTGGCGCCAAAGGGCGTATGGGTTCCCACGTGGTTGACGCTGTGAACAACGCGGACGACACCGAACTGGCGCTCGCGCTTGACGCTGGCGACGACCTGAGTCAAATTACCCCCGAAAATACTGACGTGGTGGTGGAGTTCACCGTGCCGAGCGTGTCTCTTGACAATGTGCGCGCACTCGTGGCGCAAGGTCTGTCTCTTATACACATCTCCGAGCCCACGAGACAC
>ENA-OXQG01000101-OXQG01000101.1-human-gut-metagenome-genome-assembly--contig:-NODE-101-length-9847-cov-9.0579_pt1 | contig 9847 bp, 4 predicted proteins | sample MGYA00249579_ERZ652557 | MGnify/ENA primary metagenome ERZ652557 (study PRJEB26925, sample SAMN05826837) | human gut metagenome | biome: ENVO:2100002; feature: ENVO:00000062; material: ENVO:00002003 | host... | reverse complement strand
GTGGGCTCGGAGATGGGTATAAGAGACAGGGCTGCGGCTGGAGGCCGTCCCTGATTGCAGGGGCTGGAGGGCTGTCGGTAGCGGTCAGAGTTGGCTGGAGATCGCCAACTCTCTCGCCCCCGCTGGCGGGTAACGATGTAAGGCGAGTGGCCTCTCCGCCCCCGCTGGCGGGGGGCTGGCGGCGACAGCCGACTGGGGGTGGTCGCGGTGATAGGCGAACTACCCCACCCGCTTCGCGGGAGCCCCGCCGGCAGGGGCATATGCATATGTAAGGAGTTCCATATCATGACCCAGATCAACCGAAGCGATCTGTATGACGTTGTTGTCATCGGTGGCGGCCCTGCGGGACTCACCGCCGGCCTGTATCTCGCTCGCGCCCGCTACCGCGTGCTGATTCTCGAAAAGGATGATTTCGGCGGGCAGATCACCATCACCGATGAAGTCGTCAACTACCCGGGCGTCGGCCGTACGTCCGGTCGTGCGCTCACACAGACCATGCGCAACCAGGCCAAGGATTTCGGTGCGGAATTCCTCTCAGCCGAGGCTACCGGCCTTGACGTGAACGGTGACATCAAGACCGTGCACACGTCGCGCGGTGACCTGAAGACGTTCGGCATCCTGATTGCCACCGGTGCAAGCCCGCGCAAGCTTGGTTTCGCCGGCGAGGCCGAGTACGCTGGCCGCGGCGTGGCCTACTGCGCCACATGCGACGGCGAATTCTTCACCGGCAGGGAGGTGCTGGTCGTCGGCGGCGGTTTCGCCGCGGCAGAGGAATCCGTGTTCCTGACCAAATACGCCTCCAAAGTCACGGTGCTCGTCCGCGAACCGGACTTCACCTGCGACGCGGCGGTGGCTGCCGAAGCCAAGAACAACCCGAAAATCGACGTGCGCTACAACGTCGAGCTCAAAGGCGTCACCGCCGGCCAGGGTGGGCTGCGCGAGGCGACGATCCTCGACCGCCGAACCGGTGAGACGGAATCGTGGAAGCCATCCGACGACGGCACGTTTGGTGTCTTCGTGTTCGCCGGATACGTGCCGGCCACCGAGCTCGTGCGCGGTGTCGTCGAACTGGACGACCACGGCTACGTGGTCACGCGCGGATACCTCGAGACCTCGGTGCCGGGCGTGTACGCGGCCGGTGACCTGCGCGTCAAGAACCTGCGTCAGGTCGTCACCGCCACCGCCGACGGTGCCATCGCCGCAGTGGAACTGGAGCGGTACGCCAAGCAGATGAGCGAGAAAACCGGTCTTGTGCCGCCTCGCCCGACCGCATCCGCATATGAGCAGGCCGAAGCGCAGACCGCGGCTGCCGCCAACAGTGCTGCCGCTGCCGGCACCACGCCCGCATCGGCTCCTGTCAAGCGCAGCGCCGATACCGCCGCCGCGACGGCCGCCGCCAAAAAGCCCGGCGAGCTCTTCTCCGCCGCCATCAAGCAGCAGCTCGGCGTGGTCTTTGGCCGTATGACCCGCCCGGTCACGCTCGTCCTCGAACTGGACGATACGCCATTGTCGACGGAGTTGCAGGGATTCATCGGCGAGATGGTGGCGTTGTCGAACGGCAAACTGAATTCGGTCGCGGTCGATGCGGCGGGCGTGATCACCGCTGAGGACGGTTCCAGCGCGCCAACGTCGTTGATGGTCGGCGAGCCGTTGGCCGTCACCTTGCCGGATGGCGCCGAACTGCCGGTATATGGTTCGCTGGATGATTCCGGTCGCGCGCAGTTCGACGTAGCAGGGGTGCTGCCGTCTGCGCGGCCTGTCGTGCGCATGTGCGTGCCGGCCGAGAATTCCGACGCCGGTACGTTGCTGTTCACCGGCTTGGCCTTCCACGGTGTACCGTCCGGTCACGAGTTCAATTCGTTCGTGCTCGGCCTGTACAACGCCGCGGGTCCGGGCCAGCCTCTGGACGATGACCTCAAGGCTCGCGCCGAGGCCATTGACACGCCGATCGACGTGATGATCCTCGTCTCGCTCACCTGCACGATGTGTCCGGAAACCGTACTGGCCGCGCAGCGCATCGCGTCGCTGAACCCGAACGTGCGTGCCGAAGCCTACGACGTCGCGCACTTCCCCGAGCTCAAGGACCAGTATGGCGCGATGAGCGTCCCCTGCATCGTCATCAACCAGCCCGGCGGCGAGCAGAAGGTCGAATTCGGCAAGAAGAGTGTCCCGCAGATGTTGACATTGCTCGGCGCATAGCGGGCGCTGTGCCCGGCGCTGTCCTTTCATCCCCTTTCAATAATTCTTACATGTTAGAATACTCCGTTAACATGTTAGAATTATTGAAAGCCGTGAAAGGAAGAGCCGATGCTGCCGACCAAGGAAAGCCTGACGGTGGAGTTCAAAAGCGAACGCCAACGCCCGCAAACCGATGACGAAATCGTCGACAATGTGGTGGCGATGGCCAATACCGAAGGCGGTACGCTGTACCTTGGTGTCGAAGACGATGGCATGGTGACTGGGGTCTGTGACCGGCATCGCAATGTCAATGGTCTGGCGGCATTCATTTTCAACAAAACGGTTCCTCAGCTTTCCGTGCGGGTGACGTTGCTGAGCGAGAGCGGCAAGCCGGTCGTCGGCATTGAGGTTGACAGCAGTCAGCAGATCGTGTCCACCAGTCAGGGGAAGACGCTGCAGCGCCGGCTGAAAGCCGATGGCGCGCCAGAAGTCGTTCCGATGTTCCCTGCGCAATTCATCAGTCGTTTGTCACAGCAGCGTAGTTACGACTACAGCGCGCAGCCTGCTCCGGGGTCGACGCTGTCCGATCTTGATCCGTCTGCGCGCGACCGTCTCAGGGAGAGCATACGCACGGCCAATGCCGGCAGCTCATTGTTGGCGTTTGATGATGAGGACTTCGATCGGGCCCTAGAACTGGTAGTCGACGGCCCTGGCGGCCCGCAGCCTTCCGTGGCCGGTCTGCTGGTCATCGGTACGGAGCGGGCGCTGAAGCGTTCCGTACCGTCGGCCTCCGCCGTATTCCAGGTCATGAAAGGCACGTCTCCCAAGGTAAACACGGATCCGTTCTTCCTGCCGCTGGTCGATATGCTCCCTCGTATCGGCGCACTGATGGAACCATGGAATCCAGATCATGAGGTTATGAGCGGTCTGGTCCATGTCAATCTGCCGGACTTCGATCATCAGGCGTTCCGCGAGGCGGCAGTCAACGCGTTCTGCCACAGGGATTATGCGAGGATGGGATCGGTGCGGTTCCTCGTGGACGACGATGGCCTGACCATATCCAACCCGGGAGGTTTCATCGAGGGATTGAGCGAAAACAACCTGTTGACCGCGCAGCCGCGTTCCCGCAACCCTCAGCTCGCCTCCATCCTCAAGACGGCGGGATATGCGGAACGCACCGGTCGTGGTGTCGATAAGATATATGCCGGCTCCTTGGCTTCCGGCGGGGCATTTCCCGATTATTCGCAGTCCACGGCGTCGGAGGTGGTGCTGTTCCTGCGTCGCGTGGTGCCGGATGAGGCATTCGTTGTGATGATTGCCAATGAAGAGGCTCGCCGTGGCGCTCCGTTGTCGGTGTGGTCTCTAATCGTGCTGTCGTTGCTGCGGGAGCATCGCAGACTCAGCGTGGCGCAAATGCGCGAATTCTCGCGAGTGGAGTCTCGGCGATTGGTCGGCGCGGTCGAAAGCCTAGTGGAGAGCGGGCTGGTGGAAGCCTGCGGCAGCGGTGTCGCACGAGATTATATGCTGAGCGCGCGTGTATATAAGAGGGATGATAAGTTGCCGGCTTATGCGAGGCAAAAGGGCCTCGACGGTCGGCGGGAGAACCTGGTGACGGAATTCGCGCTGAACAATGGGGGCGCGGCGACCACGTCTGACGTGATGAAGCTGCTGGATTTGTCTTATATCAGCGCGTACAGGCTCATGAAGAGACTTGAGGGGGAGGGCGTATTCCGGCATGAGGGGAGTGGTCCCTCATCCCGCTACGCGTTGGTGTAAGGTGACTGGCGCTGTCCTTTCATCCCCTTTCAATAATTCTAACATGTTAGAATTCTCCGTTAACATGTTAGAACTCCGTTGACCGTGGCCGGCGGACATGGTGCTTTCGACGCGCCACACGGCATCAATAAGGGGGCCCGCTAGGCGCAGGCCCCCGGATCAGTCAACTATGAGATATTGTCGCGGATGTGGGCAGTTACCTCGTTCTTGGACGAATACTGTCCGGGACGATTCAGGAAGTGATTTACTTTCAGTATCTGAAGCCCTCCGCCTTGCGTTACGGTTCAGGCCCCGATGGATCTCTTGCCCTCGCCGTTCCTGCCGCCGATATACTTGACCAGGCTGATGCTGATCAGAGCCAGGGCGAACAGGCCGGTGAGCACCGGAATCAGCGCGGCGTAGCGATGGGCCTGATCGGGCGTGTGCGTGACCACGAACGAGGCCAGCTGGTTGCCGGACAGGCCGGCGAACGCCCAGGCGCTCAGCGCGAGACCGTGCGTGGTGGAGACGGTCTTGGTGCCGAAGTGCTGGTCGAGCAGCACCGGCAGCGTCGAGAAACCGCCGCCGTAACCAGCGTTGATGAGGAACAGCATGGCCAGCACAGCCCACAACAGCGCATTGTTGATGCTGTTGGTGAAGATCTGCAGCAGGCATACCGCGATCGACATGATGAAGATCACCTGATAAACGGTTTCGCGGCGCTTCAGGTGGTCGGAGAGCGTGGAGAAGCCTACGCGGCCGGCCGTGTTGAACACGGAGTCCACGGCGAGCACCAGGCCGATGATGCCGGCGATGGCGGCGGCGAACTTGGCGGGGCTCAGGCCGGCATACTGCGGGAAGGCCTTGAGCACATCGTGCAGGATGTCCTTCTCCTGGCTGATAAGCGCCAGGCCGCAGGTGATATTGATGTAGAAGGCGATCCAGATGCCCCAAAACACGGGCTTCCTGAGAATCTCCGCGCGGCTTACATGCGAGGTCGCGGGATCGTAGACCCAGTCAGCCGGACGCTTGATGAGCAGGAAACCGAAGAACATCATCACCGCATAAATCACGGCGAGGATGAAGAACATGTTGACCAGCCCCACCGTGCCGATCAGGTACTCCATCAACGGGCTGGCGATGGCCTTGGCCAGGCCGAAGCCGGCGACGGCGATGCCGGTGGCGAGGCCCTTGTTATCGGAGAACCAGAGCATCAGGTTCTTGACCGGGGTCAGGTAGCCGACGCCCAGGCCGATGCCCATGATCGCGCCGTAGCAGATGAACACACCCGGCAGGAATCCCAGTGCGATGCTCACGCCCGTGCCGGCGAAGCCGACCACGAAGCAGACCATGGAGACGAGTGCGGATTTCTTGATGTTCTTCTCCACCATGGGGCCGGCGAATGCGGCTGACATGCCGAGGAAGAAGATGGCGAGCGAGAAGCCCCATTCCACGGAGGCCGGGCTGGCGTTGAGCCTGTCGGCGATGAGCTGCTTGAACACGCTCCAACAGTAGACGGTACCGATTGGGATATGAATCAGCAATGCGGGGATGATTGCGCTGGTCCAACGATTCTCGGTAAACCTTGCCATTCGGTAGGATCCTTTCGTAACTGGCTGTACGATGACCTGCCGGCCTGAACAAGAACCGCATCGCTCACTCAAGGCACATCATGCAGGACTGTTCGTGAACATGCGAACAATCACTGAACATCATTGGTGTGCATTCTATCAGCGTTCCAGCTCTTGTCGACGCCGACAGCGCTACTATAACGCCACTTCGCTGGTGGGATTGCCGATGATTGCGGTCTTGATCCGTGAACTTATTCACATCGGAAATGATTATGAAATCGTATCAATGTGATTGATAGGGGGGACGTGAAAGCCCCACCCGTGTAGGGCAGGGCTTTCGCGATATGTGCTGATATAAAACGGAGCCTCCGCTCGTCGCGGAGGCTCCGTGCTGCGGTGAACTTTGCGCGCGCAAAGCTATTGCGCAAAGCCCACCGCTACGTTTTGGCCTTGGAAAGCCCACCGGGCTTTCCAAGCGGTGTTGGCCGCGCATGCGGCCCAACACCGGCCAAAACGTCAGCCCGTGTTCTGCAGGCCGGCGGCGACACCGGAGACGGTGCACAGGATCAGATAGATGAATCCCGCCTGCTGGCTCTTGCTGAGCTCTTCCTTGTCCACCTTCTTGCGCAGCGAACGCAACGCAAGCACCTGAGTGACGGACAGCGCGTCCACGTAAGGGGAGCGGATGCGGATGGCCTGGCCGAGCACGTGACGGTGCTGCAGCGGCCATTCGTCGTTGACGATCTTGAGCACCCACTTGGTGGTGAGCTTCATCTCGTCGAGCACCTTCTTCGACAGGTTCTCGTCATCGCCGAGCGCCAAGTACATCTTGGCGATGCGCTCATCGGTCTTGGCCAGCGACATCTCGATGTTGTCGATGAATGTGGAGAACAGCGGCCACTCCTCGTACGCCTCGCGCAGCGTGTCAAGGTCGCCGAACTTCTCGCAGGCCGAACCAAGGCCATACCATGCGGCGAGGTTGATGCGCGCCTGAGCCCAGGAGAACACCCACGGAATCGTGCGCAGGTCGTCGAGCGACTTCGCGCCCAAACCACGCTTGGCCGGGCGGGAGCCGATTGGCAGCAGGCCGACCTCGGTAAGCGGCGTGACGATCGAGAACCACGGGGCGAAGTCCGGCGTGTTCAGCAGGTCGAGGAAGCGCTCATGCGAGGCGTTGTCCAGAACCTCGGTCATCTGGGCGTACTTCTCGGTCATCTCCGTGTTCGTCTTCTCGACGCTCGGAGCGGACTGCAGCAGCGTCGCGGCGGCGACGGATTCCAGATGGCGGATGGCCAGCACCGGGTTGCCGTAGCGGGCGAAAATGACCTCGCCCTGCTCGGTGAGTTTGAAGCGGCAGTTGACGGAGCCCTTTGGCTGGGCGAGCACCGCGCGGTTGGCGGGGCCACCGCCTCGACCGACGGCGCCACCACGGCCGTGGAACAGCGTCAGGTCGATGTCATGCTTCGCGGCCCAAGCGACGATGCGCGATTCGGCGGAATGCAGCGCCAGCGTAGCGGTGGTCGGGCCGGCGTCCTTGGACGAATCCGAGTAGCCGAGCATGATCTCCATCTTGTTGCCGGTGGCCTTCAGACGAGCCTGCACCTCGGGAATCTTGACGATCTCTTCCAGCACGTTCACGCAGTTCTGCAAGTCCTCAAGCTGCTCGAACAGCGGGATGACGTCGATGACCGGCACATCCTCCGGGTGCGAAAACGCCAGACGGTTCAGCTCGTACACGTCGCGCACGTTCTGGGCGCTCTTCGTGAACGAGATGATGTAGCGGCGGGCGGCCTTGATGCCGTTGCGCTTCTGGATGGCACCGAGGGCGCGGAAGGTGTCGAGCACCTCGTGCGTCATCGGCTGCAGTTCGCCACGCTCGCCGTGCAGGCCATGCTCGCGGATGTCCTCCAGCGCGCGGGCGTGCACCACGGAGTGCTGACGGAACTCCATCTCGACCATGTGGAAGCCGAAGGTCTGCGCCTGCCAGATCAGATCCTGCAGCGGGCCATACGCCGAACGCTTGGCGCCGGCTTCGGCCAGGGAACGCTGCACGACCTGCAGGTCGGCGATGAAATCGTCGCAGCTGTGGTACATGAGGTCGGCGTCGCGCTCGATGGTGTAGCGCAGGCGATCGGCCATCACCAGCATGACGGCGCGGTGCAGCTCCTTGGTGGAGATCAGTGCGGCCTTGTCGGTCAGGCGCTCGCTCATCTCCTTCTGGTGGCTCCACAGGCTCTTCAGCTCGGCGCTGGCCGGGGTCGTCTCGGACTCCATGGTCAGGTTGCGGCCGACCGTGCGGGTGGCCTCCTCAAGGGCGCCGATCACATGGTCGCTGAACTTGCGGGCGACCTGACGGCTGACCTTGGCGGTGACGTTCGGGTTGCCGTCGCGGTCGGAGCCGATCCAGCTTCCCGGATGGAAGAACGCCGGGCACTGCGGCTGTTCGAGACCGGCCTTGTCGCCCAGCAGCCAGTCGTTGAAACGGTGGTAGACCTTGGGAATCGTGGTGAACAGCGTGTTGTCGAAGATGTCGAGGATGGTATCGGCCTCCTCGACCGGCGTAGGCTTCTTCAGCGCGATCGGGGACGTGCGGAACAGCGCGTCGATCTCGTTGTAGAGGCGGCGGACGTTCTCCTTCTTGTCGGAGCCGCCGAGGCGCTTGTTCTCTTCCAGCAGCTCCGCGATGCGGCGGATCTTGCCTTCGACTGCCTTGCGGCGCGCTTCGGTCGGATGCGCCGTGAACACCGGGTGGAATTCGAGCTTCTCCAGCAACGCCTTGGCTTTGGCCGGCCCCATTTCGGTCAGCAGCTGATGGTAGGCGGTGGTCAGTTCGTTCACCGGGTCAACGGCTTCGTCGTCTTCCACCTGGTTCTCGCGCTGGTGCAGCACGGAAACGCGGTAGTTCTCCTCACTCAGGTTGGCGAGGTGGAAATATGTGGCGAATGCGCGGGCGAGCAGCTGGGCGTCGTGCAGATTCATCGCATCGATGGTGGCGACGGCCTTTGCCAGACCATCCTCATCGGGGTGCGGATCCGCCGTCGCTCCGGCGAAATGCTCGGCGCTTGCCTTCACCGCGTAGTTGCGCACGGTGTCGAACGTCGCCAGCAGCTGCGGGTCATATTCGCCCAGTACGTCGCGCAGAATGCGCAGGCACAGGCTCATGTCGTTGCTGAGCGACTCAGGCAGCTCCCGCTCTTCGGGGCCCTTGGTCCCGGTGCCGGTCGACACGATGGTCGCGTCGGCGGGCGTGATCTGTTGATCGGTATCGGTCATTCATAACCTCCTTTGTCTTTTGGGTCCGGTTGCTCGGTCAGTCGGTCCTCCGCGGCTCCTCCGCGGTTGTGTTGGCCGTCAGTTGCGAGCCCACAGCCGGTTGCGCCAAAAGCTGTGTGCCCATTCTATTGCCCTGAAATCGCAAGTTGTATTACGAAGTCCAATTTTTCTCTGAAGGATTACTGGTAAATATGTAATCTTCACCATATCTTCACGCTATTGGATGGCCCGAGAATGTCGTCCTGAATATCCTCGTCGCCGCTCGTCGACGTATCGTCCATAATCATGTCGATGATAGTCCATCATGCGAACGCCGGTTTCGGTCATACCCCATGAGTTCACGGCGCGGAGTAAGAATGACTACTGTAACCATCTTGAAAACACGCCCGAGCACACCCATAGGGCGGCAAAAACAACGGCATGATACGGATAGAGAAGAACATGCAGCAGCACAAGAACGGCGACGCGCCCCATCAGGACGCGGCGACGGCGGTGAGTCATTTCCACACCCACTCCGTTCCCCTTGACATGGAAGACATTCGACGCGACTGGGACAAGCCGATCTCCGAGGCCGGCCTCGCCGCCAAGACCAGCGTCGTCGTGCGCGTCGGCGCACTGGACCTGGGTGCCGGAACCGGAAGCTTCCGCGTGCGCGAGATGATGCACCGCATCGCGTACCCCCTGGGCGTGCACGTGCGCGCCGACGTGAACCTGACGGACATCGAGGCCACCTGCACCGATGACGCCAACCGCATCACCGAGGTCATCGACCTGCCCACCACCGGCGTCAACACCGAGCGCATCTGGCTGCTGGAGCATTACACCGACTGGTTCAGCGTGAACCTCGGGCTCGATTCCATGTACCATCGCGCGGGCGACGTGTCCGAAGGTGTGGTGCAGAACCTTGAGCAAAGCGACATGTCCGAGGTCTCCGCGCAGCTGGCCAAGAAACTGCGCGCCGAGAAGAAGGCACAGAAGGAGCTCAGCGGCGAGGCCTCCGACGACCCGGTGCTCGACGCCCCTGTCTCTTATACACATCTCCGAGCCCACGAGACACTGAGCGATCTCGT
>ENA-OXQG01000085-OXQG01000085.1-human-gut-metagenome-genome-assembly--contig:-NODE-85-length-11030-cov-13.1046_pt1 | contig 11030 bp, 7 predicted proteins | sample MGYA00249579_ERZ652557 | MGnify/ENA primary metagenome ERZ652557 (study PRJEB26925, sample SAMN05826837) | human gut metagenome | biome: ENVO:2100002; feature: ENVO:00000062; material: ENVO:00002003... | reverse complement strand
ACGAGATCGCTCAGTGTCTCGTGGGCTCGGAGATGTGTATAAGAGACAGACGTTCAACGATGACGATGCGATGCTGGCATGGGGCTGGCGTGTGCCGTTCCTGCTGTCCGCAGTGCTGGTGATCGTCGGTCTTGTGGTGCGAGTGCAGATGGAGGAGACTCCGATCTTCCGCATGGCCCAGGAGCAGAAGAAGGTCGTCAAGTCCCCGTTGACCGAAGTGTTCAAGAAGAGCTGGAAGGAAGTCATCCAAGCCACGTTCCTGGTGGCCGTCACCTACACGCTGTTCTACACGCTGGCAACCTGGTCCCTCGCTTGGGGCACCAAAACCGTCGAGCAGGGCGGCGGAGACCTTGGTTTCACCAATCGTGAATACCTGCTCATGCTGATGCTTGCCATCTGCGTGTTCGCCGCGTTCATCGTCATTTCCTGCGTGAACGCCGATAAATTCGGCCGCAAGCGCGTGATCGTCATCTCGTCCTGCTGCCTCGTGGCATTCGCGCTGCTCTTCCCGTTCCTGCTTGATCCGTCGGTCGTCGGCCAGCGTAACTTCGCCGCCAACCTGCTGTTCCTGTGCATCGGCTTTGCACTGATGGGCACCGCATTCGGTCCGATCGGCGCGTTCCTGCCGGAGCTGTTCGACGCCAACGTGCGTTATTCCGGCTCCGGCATCGGCTACAATCTGGCCGCCATCGTCGGCGCGGCATTCGTGCCGACCATCGCCACTTGGCTGTCCCACCACTGGGGTGTGCACTCCGTTGGTCTGTACCTCGGCGTGATGGCCGTGTGCTGCCTTGTTGCGGTGCTGAGCTGCAAGGAAACTAAGGACGTCGATTTCACCAAGTGATGTCCGTGAGGGCTTCGGCGGTGCCCGGGTGGAATCGCCCGAAGCCCTCACAAAAAGCGTTTGACGCAAAACATAACCACTATGTGAACGTCAGCAACCAATATAAAGAAAACGGGACTAGAACAGTTCCGCAGGAGAGGCGGTGTGATTTTTCGGACACAATCCGGGGGGAGTAACATCCTAGGAATCACAAGCCGTTGCAACAACCGAACAAGTAACAGAAATCGAAAGATTTTTCGGGAAAAGTACGATCCCGAAGCGATAAAAGAAAATAAAAGGAGCGCCAATCATGGCAGCAACTATCTGGTACGAAAAGGACGCCGATCTGTCTGTGTTTGAAGGCAAGAAGGTGGCCATCCTTGGTTACGGTTCTCAGGGTCACGCTCATGCACTGAACCTGCGCGATTCCGGTGTGGACGTCGTCGTTGGTCTGCGTCCGACCTCCAAGTCCGTGGATTACGCCAAGGAGCAGGGCCTGGAAGTCAAGCCGGTCGGCGAGGCCGTCGCCGAAGCCGACGTTGTGATGATCCTGCTGCCTGACCAGTACCAGGCCGCCGTGTACAAGAAGGACGTTGAGCCGAACCTGAAGCCGGGCGCTGCTCTGGCTTTCGCTCACGGCTTCAACATCCACTACGGCTACATCAAGCCGTCCGAGGATCATCCGGTGTTCATGGTCGCCCCGAAGGGCCCGGGCCACATCGTTCGTCGTGAGTACGCCGCCGGTCGTGGCGTTCCGGTCGTTGTGGCTGTGGAGCAGGATCCGGATGGCAAGACTTGGCCGCTGTGCCTGGCTTACGCCAAGGCTCTGGGCGCTCTGCGCGCAGGCGCCATCAAGACCACCTTCACCGAGGAGACCGAAACCGATCTGTTCGGTGAGCAGGACGTGCTCATGGGTGGCATCAACCACCTGTGCGATATGGGCTTCGATGTGCTGACCGAGGCTGGCTACCAGCCGGAGATCGCCTACTTCGAGGTGTTCCACGAGCTGAAGATGCTGGTGGATCTGGCCAACGAGGGTGGTCTGAACAAGGCTCGCTGGAGCTGCTCCGACACCGCTCAGTACGGCGATTACACCTCCACCGTCATCACTGAAGAGACCAAGAAGCGCATGCAGTACCAGCTCAAGCGCATTCAGGACGGCTCCTTCGCCAAGGAGTTCATGGATGATCAGGCCGCTGGCGCTCCGAAGTTCAAGGAGCTGCAGGAAGAGTACAGCCACCCGCACCTGGAGACCGTTGGTCCGAAGCTGCGCGCCATGTTCTCTTGGAACAACCAGACGGACGCCGATGCCGATATGGCCGAGTCCTTCAACGGCAAGATCGCTCGTACCCAGGTTCAGTGATTTCGCTGTAGCGGCTGCATGTTAAGGGCCGCTGAATAACGTAGTAGCGCAATATGCGCGAAACGTGTTGGAAGCCACCGTCTCACCGCGGTGGCTTCTTTTTGTTGCTGTGTTGTTTTATGACTGGGATATTTCGTATGCGGGATCGCAGTACTGATTGTCGGGGGAGCCGCACGGCTAGGCGGTGGCCCACTTTGTGGACTCAATGCTTATTTAGGAAGGGACGGGAGTAGGATAGACCCCAGTTTGCAGGACAAAATCCATGCACAAAAACACGCGAATTCATCTGCGAATGGTAGAAACCCGAGCGCCGGGAGGCGTTCACCCCACTACATAAAAAGGAGTGCCAAGTACAATGGCTGCACAAATCTGGTACGAGAACGACGGCGATCTCTCGGTCCTCGAAGGCAAGAAGGTTGCCATCATCGGTTACGGTTCCCAGGGTCATGCTCACGCTCTGAACCTGCGCGATTCCGGTGTGGACGTCGTCGTCGGTCTGCGTCCGACCTCCAAGTCCGTCGAGCACGCCAAGGAGCAGGGTCTGGAAGTCAAGTCCGTTCCGGAAGCTGCTGCTGAGGCCGATATCATCATGATTCTGGCTCCGGATCAGTACCAGCGCACCATCTGGGCCAATGACATCGAGCCGAACATCAAGCCGGGCGCAGCTGTTGCTTTCGCTCACGGCTTCAACATCCACTACGGCTACATCAAGCCGTCCGAGGACCACCCGATCTTCATGGTCGCCCCGAAGGGCCCGGGCCACATCGTGCGTCGTGAGTACGCCAACGGCCGTGGCGTTCCGGTCGTCGTGGCCGTGGAGCAGGATCCGCGCGGCGACGCTTGGGACATCACCCTGGCTTACGCCAAGGCTCTGGGCGCTCTGCGTGCAGGCGCCATCAAGACCACCTTCACCGAGGAGACCGAGACCGATCTGTTCGGCGAGCAGAATGTGCTCATGGGCGGCGTGAACAAGCTCGTCGAGATGGGCTTCGAAGTCCTCACCGACGCCGGTTACCAGCCTGAAATCGCCTACTTCGAGGTCTGCCACGAGCTGAAGATGCTCGTCGACCTCATGAACGAAGGCGGTCTGAACAAGGCCCGCTGGTCCTGCTCCGACACCGCCCAGTACGGCGACTACACCAACACCTGCATCGACGAGCACGTGCGTGAGCGCATGCAGTACCACCTGCAGCGCATCCAGGACGGCTCCTTCGCCAAGGAGTTCATCGAGGACCAGGACGCTGGCGCTCCGAAGTTCAAGGCTCTGCAGGAAGAGTACGGCAACGTCCGCATCGAGACCGTCGGTCCGAAGCTGCGCGCCATGTTCTCCTGGAACAACGGCAAGGATGACGACGCTGATATGGCCACCTTCACCGGCAAGATCGCCCGTGGCTGATGTGGCTCATTCGGCTAATCGCTGAGTCTTTTACAAGACCGCTGCCCTTACGGGTGGCGGTCTTTTTTGTATGTTCTGTCGCATATTGTTCTAGGATAGATATGTACGGTTTCTTACGGTTTTTCTATAGGAAGAGATGTCATGGTCACTGCGACTGGTCCCGCACCTGGTTCTGAAATGACAACGTCGGCTGAACCTACCGAAGACCGTAGCACGTCAGGAGTTCTGCACGTCGCCGCGATTTTCGCCTCGCATATGGTGTTGCAGCGTAACAAGCCCATCGCCGTGTTCGGCGCGCTTGATGCCGATTGCGCCGGACTTGAGGTTTCCGCGGAAATCCGCGATTTCGATGGTTCCGTGATCGTGCAGGCGCATGCGTACGCCTCCAAAGAGATCAAGAACGGTTTTTCACCGTGGCGCGTCATGCTGCCGGCACAGCCCGAAGGTGGCCCTTACACGTTGCGCGTCACCGCAGGCAACGATTTCATCGAATATTATGACGTGCTTATCGGCGAAGTATGGCTGGCCGGCGGTCAAAGCAATATGGAACTTGAATTGCGCAACAGTGAAGACGCCGAGGAAGCCCTCGATAACTGTGCCGATCCGTTACTGCGCTTCTACAATGTGCCGAAAACCGGTGTGATCAATCGCAACGCCGAACATGCGGCAAGCTGGCAGGAATCATCGCCTGAAAATAGTGGCGTAATGAGTGCGGTAGCGTACTATTTTGCGCGAAAACTGCGTGATGAACTTGATTCCGACCTTCCGATCGGCATTATCGACTGTTATATCGGGGGTACGTCGATCAGTTGCTGGACGAGCGAAGATGCACTGAATTCCAGCGAATCCGGGCGCGGCTATCTTGCGCGCTATGAGCAGGCGATCGCAGGTAAAACGCAGGAACAGTTCGATTTGGAGTACGGCGAATGGCAGTCGCGTTCTGATACGTGGAATGCGTCGATCGCAGCCGCCCGCGAAGACGATCCTGATGTGACGTGGGATACGCTGACCCAACAGTATGGCGAATGCCCGTGGCCGCCGCCGATGACGCCGACCTCGCAGTGGCGTCCGTCAGGCGCGTTCCATGCCATGCTGGAGCGCATTGTGCCTTACTCCTTGGCGGGATTCCTATGGTATCAGGGCGAGGAAGACGAGCCGTATTGCGGATCCTACCGTGAGTTGCTGGGCATGATGATTGGTGAATGGCGTGCGCTGTGGAGCGAAAGCCTGCCGTTCCTGATCGTGCAATTGCCGCAGTGGATTGACAAGAAGGTCGACGAGGGCGACGGCGATCCGATGCTGTGGCCGGTGTTGCGCGAGGCCCAGTGGGATGCCGCGCAGTCCATCGACAATGTGTTCGCCATCTGCACTATGGATTGCGGCGAATACAACAACATTCATCCGGTTGATAAACGTACACCGGGCGAGCGTCTAGGCAATTGTGCGCTTCGCCAAGTGTATGGTATGAGCCGTATTCCGGTGTATGGGCCGACTGTGCTGGGTTTCCGCTGCGACGAAGGCGGCCGCGTACGCCTGTTCTTCCGGTACGCGCACGGCCTGCATTTCAGCGGTACTACGCCCGACAGTTTTGGTGACGAGTTCGCCAAGAGCCTGCCTTCGCTGGTTCGTCTGCCGGAACGTTCCGGTTTCGAGCTTGCCGGTGCCGATGGTGTGTTCCATCCGGCCTACGCCGCGATTTTCGTGGATTGCGATATTGACGATCTGGTCAACGCAAAGGTCAACGTGGTCGATTACAACGCCACGGAATTCGGTATTCCGATCAACAGCCGCAGTATCGGCACGATTACGTTGGCCACGCCGGAAGTGCCAGCGCCGGTGATGATGCGCTACGCATGGCGTAGCTGGGGTCCGGCACCGTTGTTTAATGACAATAATCTGCCTGCTCACCCATTCAAGCTGGACCTGACCGATCACACCGACTCTGATCACGCTGAATAATCACGTTAGATAGTTGCGTTGAACGGCTGCGTCACATGATTGTCGATAGTTGACGATGAATAGCGTGCGATTGCTGTGCTTATAGTGTGCTGCAATCGCACGCTTTATATTGCGATTGAAGTCCTGCTGATCGCACGTCAGTCAAATACGAATCAAATACCAGTCAAATAAAAAATCGTTGAAAAATCAACGTTTCTGCGATTTATGCCACCAAAATCGCAGAAACGAATCAAATAAAATGCGCTGCACTGCGAGCGCATAGGCTATTGCCAGAGGTCCGGGCCGAATGATTCCAGGTATGCGGTCAGTTCGGCGGCCATCTGTTCGTCTTCCGGAACGCGCGGATGGCCATCCGTGCCGCAACCATTGCGTGAATACAAGAAATGTTTTACGTGAAACTCGCCCTCAGTGCCGCGGCCGTTGCCGTGGAAGATGGCGTGGAACTTACCGCCACAGCCAAGAGCTACGTGCGCGACCTGTTCTGCATGGCAGACAAGGTCGACGCGAAGGCTTCGGTGGCCGAGGGCATGGTCTCGCTGCTTCCGGGCGAAAGCGTCGTGCTGCATATCGCCACTGCCGATGCCGCAGCGCTTGCCGCTCCGGGTGCGTTCGCAGCCGCCAACGTGCCGCGTTCCGCCAACGATCCGAAGCGCGAATGGTGAGCTTCCGCGAGTACGCCGTCTACTGAAGCGGTAGAAGAGTGGATAGAGGACTACTGAAATTTCAGTTGACGTGTTCGGTTGAGTAAAAACATAAGTTGAAGCGCCGCCAACCTTAAGAAACGAAAGTGTTGTGAACGCTGACTTTTCAAGAGGTTGGTCGGCGCTTTTACTGTACGATGTAGATGAACCGTTTAAGTTGCGATTTAGGTTAAGAAGAAGGACACGGACATGCCTATTCAAAAAAGCAAGGTGACGATTTTTGACGTTGCCAAGGCTTCGGGAGTCTCTAGTAGCGCCGTTTCGTATGCGCTCAACGGCAAGTCTGGTGTTTCCGATGTGACCCGAGACAAAGTGTTGAAGGTCGCACACGAACTGGGATGGAAGCCGAATGGCGCGGCACAGGCGCTGGCCAAGGCGAAGACGCAGCGCGTGGGTCTAGTGCTGGGTTACGACCCGAAGCTGCTTTCCGTCGAATCCTACATGATGGAACTTATTTCCGGTCTTGGCGCCGAGCTGGAAAAATACGATTATTCTCTGCTGGTACGCATGGCCGTGGGTGAGGACGCGAAGCTTTCGATCATCGATGATTGGATTGCTACTGGCAACGTCGACGCCATGCTGCTCGTCAATGTCGAGCTTGGAGACCCTTGCGTTGCCTTGCTTGAGGAGCATGAGGAGATGCCGGTGCTTGCCATTGCCGATGCCTCCGTGGTCGGCAATCTGCCGAGTCTGTCAAGCGCCGACGCCGATGCCGTGCGCCGAGCGGTGCGATACCTGTATGATCTCGGACATCGTCAGATCGCCCGCGTCGGCGGTCCCGAATCGCTTGCGCACTCGTATATTCGCGATTCCGCCTTTGCGGACGTCGCTTCCGAGCTGGGCATGCGTTATCGTTGCCTGCACACCGACTACACGCCGGAAACCGGTCGCGAGGCCACGAAGCGCCTGCTGGCGTTCTCTGAGCATCCGACGGCGATCATCTACGACAATGATGTGATGGCGTTGGCTGGCCTTGGCGTGGCAGCTTCGCAAGGCATCAAAGTACCGGAGGAAATCTCCATCATGTCGTGGGATGATTCCCTCATGTGCGCCGCGGCGTATCCGAACCTGACCGCCATGGGCCGTGACGTGGTCGATACCGGTAAGCAGGCCGCCGGATTGCTGCTCAAGCTGATCGGCGGCGAGCGTGTGGGGCATCTGATGGAAGGGCCGTACGAATTTCGTGCCCGCGCTTCGACCGGTCCCGCTCCGGCAGCGGAATAAGATGCGATGATGAGTTAATGCGATGATGAATTAAAAATTGCGATTGCGCATTTGCTGCGCCCCGACAAGGGCAGGATGAAAGCGAGCAGCGAGCCGATCGCGGCGATCGCCGCAAGGGTTATGCCATACAGGATTGCGACGGTGTTGCCGGACTGCTTCGACAGGTACCACAGGTCGAACGGCGCGAGTCCCCAGAACAGCCCGGGAATCGCGGATTGGAAATCAAAATCTGAAATCTGAAATCGTAATCTGAAATCAAAAAGCGCCCGTGCCCCTTGCTTGAGGCATGGGCGCATTGTTGCCTTACGACTTCAGGCGCGCTTCTGTGTGATCTGATAGGCGGCGAACAGCACGACCAGCCAAATCACGCCGGCGACCACTGCGATGCGATAGCTTGCGGAGAAGCACATCAGCACCACGACCAGCAGCATGAACGCGATCACCACATACGGCGTCACCTTGGCGAACGGCAGCTTGAACGCAAGTTTGTCAAGTGCTTCCTGGCCCTTCAATCCCTTTAAATCATTCGGACCGTCGCCGGCGGCGACAACGCGACGGAACTTAATTTCCGTAATCATGATCATGATCCAATTAATCGCAGCGGCAATCGTGGCAATCGACATCAAATAATTGAACGCGAAATCAGGCCACACGAACACCACCACCACGGCGATCGCAATGATGATGGCCGACGTGATCACACCCCCGACCGGAACGCCGCGCTTGTTCAGGCGGCCCAGATACGCGGGCGCATTGCCCTGCTTCGCCAACGAATACAGCATGCGCGAGTTCGCGTACAGGCCGGAGTTGTACACGCTCATCACGGCGGTCAAGCACACGAAATTCAGAATGCCGGCGGCCGCATGCACGCCCACCGAGTCGAAAATCTGCACGAACGGGCTGGAATTGCCGTCGATCGTGCTCCACGGCACCACGGCCATAATCACGCCGAGCGCGCAGATGTAGAACACGAGAATACGCCAGATAATGCCGTTCGTGGCCTTCGGGATGGTGGTGCGCGGATTTTCGGTTTCGCCCGCGGTGATGCCGATGAGCTCGGTGCCGCCGAAGCTGAACATCACCACGACCAGCGCCATCAGCAGGCCGGTCCACGTGCCGTCCGCATTGCGAGACATCAGGCCATGCGGCAGGAATCCGCCGTCAACGGTAAACCAGTTGGCGAACGACGCGCGAATGCCCGAAGCGGTCGGCACATTCGCGATGATCACATACAAACCGCCGAAAATCATGGCAAGCACGGCCACGATCTTGATGATGGCGAACCAGAATTCAAATTCGCCGAACTTGTTCACGCCCATAAGATTCAGCGCCGCGATGGCCACCAGGAACACCGCCGCCGACACCCACTTCGGAATGTTCGGGAACCAGTAATTCACGAACGAGCCAACCACGGCCAACTCCACCATGGCCACGAGCACGTAGTTGAACCAGTAATTCCAGCCGGAAATAAAGCCGGCTCGCTTCGACCAGTACTGCGTGGCGTAATAGCTGAACGCGCCCGCCTTCGGATCCTCGACCGCCATTTCGGACAGGGCGCGCACGATCAGGAAAATCGCCAGACCGCCGATCAGATAGGCGAGCAGAATGGCCGGGCCCGCCAGCTGAATCGACTCGCTGGAACCATAGAACAGGCCGGTGCCGATCGCGCCGCCCAATGCGATCAATTGAATATGACGATTCTTCAAAGACTTGCGCAGCGTCGGCGGAACCGGCACATCGTCGGTTTCGCGCGGTTTCTTCGCAACGGTTGCGTCGCTCATGAATGCTTCCTCTTCTTGGGTGCCTCGGCAATATTCGGCAAATTCGGCAAAAGTTTGCGATCTTGGCGATGTTGCGTTCGGCAGTAGTGGTAGGTGACGCGCCTATGGTTTTTGGTATGGCGCGTCTTCCCCGATTGTAGCTGTAGCGCGTGGATTCGGTTTCATAGTGTTCAATAGTTCGATAGTTCAATAAAATGAAGGTTTTGGGAGCAATGGTTGGTGCTGCTTGAGCGCTACGGGCTGGAGGTCGTCATGGCATTCATCAAAGACATGGTGCGTATGTGGTTGCATGCGTGGAAGCGATTCATCTCCATCGCACTGATCTCGTTGCTGGGCGTCGCCGTGCTTACGGGCATTTACGCGGGTTGCCGAGACGCTTTTCTTGCAACGGATCGTTTTTTCGACACCCAAGGATTGCACGACATTCAGGTGTTGTCGACGGCCGGATTGACCGATGACGATATTGCCGCGCTCCGTAAGATTTCCGGTGTCGCGAAAGTGCAGGGCGAACGTTCGCAAACCGTGACCGTCGATCTGAACGGCAAAAAAACCGTGACCATGCAGGAGATCGGCACGAACGGCATTGACCAGCCGTATTTGCAAAGCGGACGCATGCCTGAAAAGTCCGGTGAGATCGCGGTGACGCGCAAATTCATCAAGGATTCCGGATATAAAAAGGGCGACCATATTACGGTGACACCGCAGGATTCGGCGTCTTCTTCTGTGTCCGATTCTGCAGAATCGGACAATCAAACGGGCGAAAACGGGTCCCAGATGTCCGATTCTGCAGAATCGGACACGCAGGATGGCAAACGTGCCGCACGGGTGACCGATTCTGGTGAATCGGACAACCAGACACCGAGCTTCCCCACCGAACTGACTATTGTGGGCGTGGTGCTTGACCCGCAGGATCTCACCAATCCAGACGGCTATTCGGGTACGAACGCATTCCGTTCCTCCGCCACCAGCGACTACACGTTCTTTGCGCCGTCCGACGGTGTGACCGGCAGCATGTACACGGCCGTCACCATTCTCGTGAAAGGCACCGCCGACAAGGACTCGTTCAGTGACGTGTACGACGACACCGTCAGCGAAGTAGCTGACCGCATCGACGGCACGGTGCGAACCAATCGCCAGAAAGCGCGTCATCAGGAACTACTCGACGCTGGAACCAAACAAATCGACGAGGCGAAAGCGCAAACCGACAAACAGTTCGCCGCAGCGCAACAGCAGATCGACAGCAATCGCAGCCAGCTCAACCAGCAAATCGACCAAATCGTCAATATGCAGGCGGGCGCGGCTGCAGGATCCCTCGACGAAACAACCCGTGAAACACTACGTGAAACGGTAATTGCCGCAAGCCCGCAATTAGCGGAAGCCAAAGCGCAACTCGACCAGGCACAATCGAAATTGGACCAGCAGAAAAAAGACACCGAACGGACACTGCAATCCAAGCAAAACGAGCTGGAAGACAGCATTCCGCAAGTGCGTTGGTATGTGCAGGACCGGTCGCAAATCGGCGGATTCAGCTCGCTGAAATCTGATCTGGAATCCATCCAATCGCTGGGCAACGCATTCCCGATCGTGTTCTTGCTCGTGGCGGTGATGATGAGTCTGACCGCCATGGCGCGCATGGTCGAAGAGGATCGCGGGCTGATCGGCACATACACAGGGCTCGGCTACGGGCGTCTTGCGGTCGCCTCACGATACCTGTTGTTCGCGCTGTTCGCCTGCCCTGTCTCTTATACACATCTCCGAGCCCACGAGACACTGAGCGATCTCG
>ENA-OXQG01000077-OXQG01000077.1-human-gut-metagenome-genome-assembly--contig:-NODE-77-length-11557-cov-9.97583_pt1 | contig 11557 bp, 8 predicted proteins | sample MGYA00249579_ERZ652557 | MGnify/ENA primary metagenome ERZ652557 (study PRJEB26925, sample SAMN05826837) | human gut metagenome | biome: ENVO:2100002; feature: ENVO:00000062; material: ENVO:00002003... | reverse complement strand
GGGCTCGGAGATGTGTATAAGAGACAGCGGCCGGTCACACGTGACGCGGCCGTGCCGCACGCCATGATCAGCGAATTGCGTCCTACCGTGGTGCTCATTCGTCGGGGTCCTTCTTTCGATGGAATTGGCGCCAGAGGCCGACCAGGCCGAGCAGCAGCGAGAAGCCGATGATGATGAATCCGGTCATGTCGCTGATGCGCAGCACGCTGGTGATGTCGGTGTTCTGTGCGGAACCGAACGTGTCGCCGTTGTGGTCCAGCAATGTGATGTGGGCTGTGGCGTGGCCGGAAGTGGCGACGCGGATGGCGAACGTGACCTGCGCCTCGCTGTTCGCCGGTATGGTGACCTCAGTGAACCGCGATGTGACGATTTCCATGGAGTCGGTGAGGGATGAGACCTTCACCCGTACCGGATACGGATGGTTGTTCCTGACGGTGACGGGCATTTTGGCCGTTTCGCTGACGACGGTGATGGAGTCGGTCGGCGTGATGGATACGCCGCCGAACATGCCTCCGCCGAGCCGTTTGGCGCCGTCGACCAGACTGTCGATGTTGCGCGGCGCGGACGAGAGCGCATGCAGTGCCAGCGTGCTCTGTGCGGCCTTGATCTTGCGGATCCAGGACGCGGATGCCTTATGGTCGATGAGGACCGACGTGGCGAAGCGGTTGATGTCGTTGCGGCTTTCGGCCAGCGATTCCAGCGCGGACGTGACCGATCGGGTGTTCCGCTCGCTTAAATGACTGTCTTGGGGGACGATTTGCAGCGCCTTGTCGCCGGTCCGATAGGCGTCTGCGTCAATGAGATCGTTCAGGTCGGTGAGTTGCAGCCATGAGGACTGTTCGACCGCGGTCATCAGCGTGTCGATGAACGCCGCCGACATATTAGTGCCGAAGCAGACCAGCAGGTTGCGGTTCATCGCCGCATACGGCTGCTCCATCTGATAGAAGGCGCTCTGCGCGACGAACCGCGCGATGCGTCCCGCGTTACTGGTCTCGCCGTCCGCATCACTGCTGGTGGGCTTGCCTTTGACGAGGTCGCCGAGTTCCTTCTGCTCGCTCAGCACCGTGATGTCGCCGACCGAGGTGGGGATTGTGTATGTGCCTGTGTGCACGGTGGCCGTGGTGCTGGAGTCGAAGTCGTGACCGGCGATGACGTACTGATATCCCTGCTTCCTGGCCGTGGAGAGCGCCTGCCGGGTCCAATCGCCCTTGCCTTGCCAGGCGATGGGCAGGGAATTGGATGATGCCGGTGCCGCGGCCAGTGCGGATCGTGCGTTCCATGCGCCGGTGCCGACGCCGGCCTGTTCGTACGACCGGACGTTGTTGATCGCGGCATAGGCGGTGATGTCGAATCCGGCCGGCTGCATGACGGCATCGATGCGTTGCCCGGTGTCGGAAGCCAATGCCGTCGGATCGGCTATGGTCTGCAAATCGCTGTGCTTGCCGATGAGGGAGAGTTTGGCGGCGAGTGCATCATTGTCGTGCGGGGTGAGCACTGATGATTGCGTCGCCGCGGTGTTTTCGGTGTCGTCGGTATTGTTGCCGGAGCCGTCGTCTGTGCTGCCATCCGTGCCGCCGCCACCTGATTGTGTAGATTTTGTGTCGGATCCATCGTCGTTGTCATGCACCACGAGCTGGTCGATGGCGTTCTTGTCGGCCTGCTGGCCGGTGTTCATCAACGGCATGACCATGGTGATGGCCATCGGCGGGGTCTGTGCGTTGCGCAATCCCTGGGATGATCTGGTCAGGAAGCTGTGCAGGCGAATCGGCTTGGTGTTCGGATCGACGGTACGGTCCGACCCGGATGACCCGTCAGAAGAGCCCGTGGATTGAGAGTCGGTCGCCTGGGTCGCCTGATAGGTGACCAGCAGCGGTTTCGGCCCCCACATCTGCAACGCCTTCAACGCATCGCTGTCGGCCGCCGCGTCGATCTTCACGGAAACCTTCTTGTTCGCCGCGATGGACGGCACCGTGACCGTGCCGAGAACGGTGCGCACCGGAATCGATACGTCCCCGGTCGCCCAATGCTGGATGTCAGTGCGCGATACGAACGTATATGACGGGTTGTAGGCCACGGTCACCAGGCCCGGTGACGTCGCGGCATACGTGGGATTGGAGATGCTGATGGTGATGTGGTAGCCGGATGTGTCGGTGACCACGGGCGTCGATTCGGTGATCGACAAGGCGGTCGTCTGCGTGGCCGTGTCCGTCTCGTCATCCGCCATCGCCATATGTGCCGGGCCGGCCGGTACCATGCGGCCTGCGAACAGCATCGCGCATGTCAGCAACATGATGGTAAAGAAGCGCCATAGGCGTGTCGTTCGGTGAGATAACGATGGCACGGCCTGACCGTGCTCGGGGCTGTTCGCGATCATCCCTGCTTCATTTTCCTTGCGTAGAGCCAAGCGATCTTGCGTTCATTAGGATAGCTGAGAACGTCATCCAAATCATCGAAATCCACCCAGATGGCGTCTTCGGCTTCATGATCCGGATCGCCCTCCACCGTCAGGTCGCCGCCGATCTGGCGCAGCGCGAAATGATGCACGAGCTTATGCACGCGCTGGCTGGTACCGGTGAACCAATAGTCGATGGTGGCAATGGACTCGACCACCTCACCCAGAATGCCGGTCTCCTCGTGCACCTCGCGCACGGCGGTCTGCTGCGGCGTCTCGCCCTTTTCGATATGGCCCTTGGGAAGGCACCATTCGAGATGGCCGTTGCGGGAGTGTCGCGCGATGATGGCCACACGGCCGCGCTCGTCGAACACCAGGCCGCCGGCCGAGTATTCGCGCACCACCGGGAGCTCCTGAGCGTCCAGCGACGCGAATGTGGTCGGCCCGTCGCCCGCCCGTCGCTGCGGCATCATCGCAGGTGTGGGAAAGCGTGGTTCCGGTGGCCTGACAACGGTTTTCGGCGTGCGCGGAGCCTCGGACGTATAGAGCAACGTATCGGGTTCGAGCGGATTTTGGGTATGGTCGCCCGCAGCATGCGCAAGCATGCGCGCGAGGTCTGCGGGCGTAATCATGACTTCCACCTTACTCAATACCGTGTGCAGGTGGGGTAACGGTATGCTTGAATACGCATAAAAGCGGTAATACTTTATGGAAAGGCCTCGTGTGAATTTCGAAGTTTGGCCGGAAGCCATTGAACTTGGACACCTGTTCGCGGCTCGCGGGTACGAGCTGGCGTTGGTGGGCGGCCCCGTGCGTGACCTGTTGCTGCACCGGCGTTCCCACGACCTCGATTTCTGCACGTCGGCCCATCCCGACGAGTTCGAGCCGATCCTGCGTCATTGGGGACGTGACGGTTTCTGGGATATGGGCCGCAAATTCGGCACTTTGGGTGCGATGCGCCGGCGCGAGGACGGCACCGAAGTCAAGGTGGAGATCACTACGTACCGGTCCGACACGTACGATCCCGAATCCCGCAAGCCCGAAGTCAGCTACGGCGATTCGCTCGAAGGCGATCTGTCCCGCCGTGATTTCACCGTGAACGCCATGGCGCTGCGCGTGCCGCAGCTGGAGTTCGTGGACCCGTTCGGCGGCGCCAGCGATTTGGCTAAAGGCGTATTGCGCACGCCGGTGGATCCGTATCAGTCCTTCGACGACGACCCGCTGCGCATGATGCGTGCCGTGCGTTTCGTCGCACAGCTCGGGTTCAGCATCGCCCCCGACACGGCTGCCGCCATCAGCGACATGACCGATCGCATCGACATCGTATCCGCTGAACGGGTGCGTGACGAGCTCACGAAGCTGCTGCTGTCCGATCGTCCGAGGGCGGGTGTCGAAGCGCTGGTCGAATCAGGTCTCGCCGATATCGTATTCCCGGAAATTCCCGCCCTGCAGCTGGAGATCGACGAGCACCACCGCCACAAGGACGTGTTCGAGCACACGATGATTGTGCTCGATCGCGCCATAGCGCTGGAGACCGGGCCGGAAGGCCCCGTGCCCGCTCCCGACCTGACGCTTCGCCTGGCCGCGCTGACCCATGACATCGGCAAGCCGAAAACACGCCGGTTCGAGCCCGGCGGCAAGGTCAGCTTCCATCATCACGATGCGGTCGGCGCGAAAATGACGCGCAAACGGCTCAAGGCGCTGCGGTTCGACCATCATCTCGTCGAGGATGTCAGCGAGTTAGTGAACCTGCATCTGCGGTTCCACGGGTATGTCGAAGAACCATGGACCGATTCCGCCGTGCGACGCTACGTCAAGGACGCCGGTCCGCTGTATGAGCGGCTGAACCGGCTGACCCGCGCCGACGCGACCACTCAGAACCGTCGTAAGGCGATGGTGTTCTCGTCCGCCATGGACGAGATGGAGCAGCGCGTGCGCGATCTCAAGGAGAAAGAGGACTTCGATGCCATCCGGCCGGATATCGACGGCAATGAGATCATGACCATCCTCGGCATCGCTCCCGGCCCGGAGGTCGGCCGCGCATACAAGCACATGCTGGAATACCGGCTCGATAACGGTCCGGTCGACCATGACACCGCGGTGGCCGAGCTCAAGCGGTGGCACGCGTCGCTGTAAACGTGCCCAAGAAACGGTTCGGCGGCTGTCCGCGTAAGGCAGGCAGCCGCCGAATATCGGGGGTTTCAGGCCGTCATGACGATGCTGGCCGTCATTCCACCTTTTCATGATCGAGGGCCTTGGGCAAGGTGCCCATTGACTGGACGGGCACGCATCCCTCGAAGTTTTCGATGGCGGTGTCGCCGCTCGGCAGGCTGTCCTTGTTGGCCAGATCGTTGAACGAGGCGCCGAGCACCACGTCAATCAGCTTGTCGTCGCGGTCATCCATCACCATCACCGCGTCCGTGAAGTTCGTGTTCAGCGTGTACGCCTCGTTGATGGCGTTCTTGCCGAAATAGATTGTGGTGCGCTCGACCTTCTTGCCCTTGTAATTGTCCCAGCCGGTGACCTTGAACTGGCGGTTCGACAGCGCGGTGCTGACGGCCTTCGCGAAGCCGACGAATTTGGTGCCGTTCAGCACGCGCACCTTGACGTTCGCATAGTTGGAATATGTCTGGTTCTTGCCGTTGGCGTCCTTGGTCGAGCAGGGCACGCGCACGCCGTAATTCGGCTTGACTTCGGACGTGGCCGTTATGCCCAGACCCCCGACGTGGAAATAGAACAGCGCCGACACGACCAGGGCGACGGCAAGCACCGCGCCGACACAGGAGAATACGATCTGCTGGCGGCGGCGAATGTAACGCTTGCGTTCCGCGCGTTCGTCATAAGGCTGAGTCATGGATCCGTCCTTTTCTTACGAGACTGGTACACAGATTAGCGTCACTGTCTGACGCGATAAGACAGGGATGGCAGGACGGTTATGACCGGTCTCGCCGGCGCCTGCGCAGCGATGATGCGATCCACCGTGGCGGATTGCTCCCATGCGGTGCGAACTCGGCGGGCGACGGCATCGTCCGGTACGAACGCGATGACCGATGGGCCGGAGCCGGAAACGAATGACCGGGATGCCCCGGCGGCCAGGGCGGCTTCGATGGCTTCGCCGCTGCGGGGGTGCAAGGCGACCGCGGCGCGCTGCAGATGGTTGTCGTCGCCGTCTCCCGCGCCCATCTTGTCGAAGGTCGAGTAGACATTCGGCGTGCTCAGTTGCGCATGGTACGCTCCCACCAGCAATTGGCCGGCGAATCCACGGTCTCGCAGCGTCTGAACGCACGATGAATCATCCTCCAGCGGGATGATCCGCTCGCCGAAACCGGTGCCATGCGCATATCCGCCCTCCAGGCAGAAGGGCATATCGGCGCCGAGCGTGGCGGCGATGTCACGCAGCCGTTCAATCGGCCAGTGCAGTCCCCACAGGGTGTTCACGGCGAGCAATGTCGCCGCCGCGTCGGCGGATCCGCCGCCCAATCCGGCACCGACGGGAATGTGCTTGTCCACATGCAGCGCCACGTCCGGCTCCCGCCCCGCGGCCCTGGCGATCGCGAACAACGCAAGCACCGCATGGTTGCGGCGCATGTCGCTGCCGCTCGATGCCAGATCACCCAGATGCTCGCCGCTCAGTTCGAGCGAGAACCCGCTGCCGGGGGTCTTGGCGGTCGCCGTCACCACGTCGTTGACGCCGATGGCGCAATATATCGTGTTCAGCGCGTGCCGGCCGCCCCATTCCTCATGGGCGGGCCCTACGTGCAACGTCAGATTGGTTTTCGCGGGAACCGTGACCTCCACCGAGTGCAGCGGCCCGGCCGGTGTCGTTTCCGCGGCTGCGACATGACGGCGGATGGGCCAATGCACGGGAACGCTTGGCGAACACCGCACCTGACCCGGTGTCGCTGACCGTACATTGTCCATTGCTGTGGCGCTCATGATGATGCCTGCCCCTGTTCATGCTGCGATTGCCTCAGCGCCGTCGCCAGAGCGGCGAATTCGTCGATGGTCAGCGTCTCGCCGCGGCGTGTCGGGTCGATGCCCGCCGTGTGGAACACTTCATCGGGCACCATGCGCTTGAGTGCGGCATGCAGCGTTTTGCGACGCTGGCTGAAGGCCGCGTCGACCAACTGGAACGTCAGCTGGCGCAACTGGGGGTCGCGCGGGCCCGCATGCGACTGGACACGGGTGAACCCGGCCAGGGCCGAATCCACGTTCGGCGCTGGCCAGAATACGTGACGCCCGATGTTGCCCACGCGTTCCGCCGAGCCGTACCACGCCAGCTTCACGCTGGGCGCGCCGTAAATCTTCGAGCCGGGAGTGGCGGTCAGACGGTCCGCGACTTCTTTCTGCACCATCACCACGAAGGACGTCAGCATGTCGAAGCGTTCCAGCAGCGTCAGGATGATCGGCGTGGCCACATTGTACGGAAGGTTCGCCACCAGGGTGAACGGTTCGTCGTCGCTGAACTCGGGGAGGTCCGCCGACGTGAGGGCCAGTGCGTCCTTGTTGATGACCGTGAGGCGGTTCCTCGCATCCGGCATGTATGTGTCGATGGTATGCGGCAGCCGTTGCGCGACCGGCGGGTCGATCTCGACCGCGGTCATCGTGGCGCCGGTTTCCAGGATGGCCAGTGTCAGCGACCCCAATCCGGGGCCGACTTCCAGCACCCGCGTATCGGCGGTGACCGCGGCCTCGCGCACGATGCGGCGCACTGTTCCGGGATCGATGACGAAGTTCTGGCCGAATTTCTTGGTCGGGCTGATGCCGGCTTCGGCTGCTATGTGACGGATGTCGGCCGCGCCGAGCAGTCGCCCGGCGGCTGCGGGTTTCTCGGCGGCTGCGGATGCTCCGGAAGGTGCAGGGGATGGATTCATGTCAGTCATAACGCTCGCTATCAGTACCAGCCGATTTGTTCGGAGCGTTCCCATGCCTTGGACGGGCTGCCATACCGTTGGGCGATATACGCCAGCCCCCAGTCGATCTGCACAGCGCCGTCGTCACGGTAATTTGCGCCGAACTCGGCCATTTTGCTCGCAGGCAGCGACTGCGGGATTCCGTAGGCGCCGGTAGACGCGTTCTCGGCGTACCACAGCCATCTGGATTCGCGGGTCCACAGCTTGTCGAGGCATGTCCAGTCGTAGCTGGTCCAGCCGCGCTGTGCGGCCGCGCCGGATGCGTAGGCTTTGGCCTGCGCGGCGGTCGGGTGCCATAGGCGTCCCTGCGAGCTGCTGCCGGAGTTGCCGGAGTTGCCGTTGTTGCCGGAGTTTCCCGAGTTGCCGGAGTTTCCCGAGTTGCCGCTATTGCCTGAGTTCCCTGAGTTCCCGGAATTGCCGTTGTTGTCCGAATTCCCGTTGTTCTTGTCGTTGTTTTTGTCATTGTTCGACGTATCATCCGACTTGTTTGCGCCGGACGTGCTGCCGTTCGAGGAGTTGCCATCCGACTTGCCGGTATTCGACTTGTTGCCCGACTTGCCGGCGTTGTCGCTGCCTTTATCGGCTTGCCCCTTGCTGGTGTCGGAAGGTTCGGCGACCTTCTCCGGGCCTACGGCGACGATGGTGTCGAGGGAGATTTTGGTGGTCGTCTCCGAAATCAGCGTTCGAGTCTCTGCGATGCCATCGACATACGTGACGTTATAGACCTGCTTCTTCTCGCCGTCTTCCCCCTGTTGGCGGACCACGGATGTTCCTGGCTTCAACGACTTATCAACAATCGTCTGCGAACCATGGGGAATGGCGACGGTCGTCGTCTCCTGCCCGTGGGTGACGCGCTGAACGCGCAGCACGGTCTTGTCTCCGTCCTTCTCGACACTGACGCGGTCTTCCTTGTTGAGGCTGATGCCTTTGGAATCGAGAATCGACGCGGCGGGAAGCTTGCCATTCGGCGCGACCGACGTTTTGCCGTCAGCGATGACCGTCACCGGGCCGGACTCGTTGATGACGAGGCCGCCGGTGAGCTGGCTGTAGATGTTGTCGATGTCCACGGTGACTTTCGCGGCCTCGTTCTCGTTCTGCTGGAAAAACCCGAGCAGCTGGGAGGCGCTGGTCGCCACGGTCCAGAACGGCACGCGCTGTCCGTCGATGCTGATGGTCGTCTGATATGCGCTGCGGACCGTGACCACGTCATGATTGCTGAGGATGTCGCCGCTGGTGGATTGCACCAGATCATGGGATTTGACGTCGACGCCCCGCTCTTCAAGCAGGCGCGTCACGCTCATGGCATACGTGGTGACGGTCTGGGTGTCGCCGTTGATGCTGAGTGCGATGGTCTTGCGTGCGGCGACGCCGAATGCGACCGTTGAGGCAAGAGCCACGGCGACGGCGCAGATCGCCACCCGAATGCGACGCAATCGAACAAAACGTCGTGGTGTCCACCGCCTGGCCATATGTCATCCTTCCATGAGCTACGGCTAGCATTGTAACCAATCACGATGATGCTTCGCTGGGCATCGCACGACCGTCACCCATACTCCCACATTTGGTACTTTTTTGCCCTGCCCGAAGGGCTGTCGCGGAGCTACTGGGGTGGTCACATATATCAAAATAAAGAAGAAGGGGGCGGGAGAGAAGGGGATTGTCCCGCCCCCCTGTGGGCAGAGCTAATTGGGGGACGCTCTGCCTTCCAGAAGCCATAAGTTGGGGGAAGGCTTCTGGCACTTACACAAGGTAAGACTATATGTAAACACAGCTTACTACATGTCGACCGTGCATCGCACATGACACGCGGTATGCTGTGCCGTGAGCCTCCTGTCGGGATCGAACCGACGACCTGCCGCTTACAAGGCGGCCGCTCTGGCCATCTGAGCTAAGGAGGCGGACCCCATTCGCACAATGCGGACAGGTGCCATCGAACGATTGACTAGCTTACCAGTTTCACCGCGCTGGTCAATTCAGAATGTCGCAAACCCGTGTTGCGGTTCCTTCGGCCGGGGTCGAAGATCACAGCGCGACACGGGTCTACGGGAGTGTCATCGTTCATCTGCGGGGGCATGACGGGTCATTCGTCATTCGCCGGTCGTCAGCGAGATCGGCTTGCCCGATTCGCCGATCGACGGCATCGTGCCCTTCTGGCCGACTTCGTTTTCCTTCAGGCCCAGCGACGCGATGATGCCGGTCTTGTTGTTCATGCCGGCGAGTGACAGCTGGTTGCGATCCCAGTAATTGCCGTTGATGGTGATGGTCGGCGTGCTCATGACACCCTTGTTCGAACCGGACACCTGCCACAGTTCGGGGCGCTTCGGGGTGTACAGGTTGATGGCATCCATCCATTTCTTGTATTCGCCGTTGAACGCCTTGTCGGCCACGGACTGCGGTACGCCGGCGTCAATCGCCTGCTGCTTGAGCGCCTTGTTCTTGACCGACTTGTATTCGCTGGCCTCACCGGGCTGGAAGTCCTCGGCGTAGATGTTCGAGATGAACTTGAGCAGGTGATCGGGGTTGTCGTCATTGCTGGCGATGTACAGGATGGCGCCGGTGGCGCGGCTGGAATATTCGTCGGTCGAGTATTCGTCCATGAACGACATCGGGTGGATCTCCAGGTTGATCTGGCCCGCGTCCACCAGCGAGATCAGCGTGGGATCGGTCTGGCGGTTGAACTCGCCGCAGCCGGGGCACAGCGGATCCATGTACACGGCGACGGTGGGGGCGCCGGACACCTTCTTGCCATAGCCTTCGCTGGAGATGAGGATGCCGCCCTTGTCGTCGGCCGCCGATGGCTTGGTCTCGACCTTTTGCAGCTGCTGGTATGCCTGCTCCTCGGTGGTGCTCTTCGCCACGTCGTTCTTGTGAATGGCTCCATAGATGGCGAAGCCGGCGATTGCCACCAGCACGACGATGATGGCGACGACCACTGCGCCGATGATGGTTTGCTGCTTGCGCTCCTTGGCCGCTTGCTCCGCCTTCTCCTGCGCCGCCTTCTCTTCGGCGGCGCGACGGCTTGCCCTGGTGTTGCGCTTCGCGTTCTGATTCTTTTGTGCCACAGTTATCCCTTTCCTGCCGGTTTGTTGCCCATAGTAGTAGAAGGGTTCGCTTTTCCGGCGGCGGGTTGCGCCGTTTGCCGCATGATGGAACGTGACAATGGCTACAAACCGGGCATTGCCGTCGCTCGGCATGCAGCTGGGATGGGGATGTTATGCGACGTTGGAGGGCAGCGGCCACCAGTTGATGCCCTGTCCGAGACCGAGCAGCGTGCACGCTGAGAGTGTAATCACCGCCCATGCGATCCATACGGCGAATTCACGCCCGGAATGTTGGGCGGATATCGCGGGAGCGGTTTCGTTGTCGGACGATTCGGGGAGCATGCCTGCGCCGCTGGAGCCCGCGGGCCGGTTGAGACCGAGCAGGGTGCCGGTGCCAAGTCGCAGCATGGTCGGTGCGGGCGCCAGCATACCGATGATCCAGCTGATCGCCGCGCAGATGGCCAGAGCCAGACCTGACGGGGACACGGGGGAGGCGGCGATGATGGGTACCACAATGGTGATGCCGCCTATGGCGAACCGCGTGTTTACGACCGGCAGACTGAAGATCAGCGTCGCGAGGGTGGATCCCAGCGCCAGCGTCGCGACGGCGAGCAGCCCGCGCCCTATTGCCGCAGGCAACCCCCTGAGGGCGTGCCATGGCAGCGTGATGATGCGCATCGCGGTGTCGCCGGCGCTGTGTGTGCCGCCGCGTCTGTATTCGCGTTGCAGCTGGGCGTCTGTCGAATAGCCTACCGTCAGCAGCAGCCAGCACAGCAGCGTGGCTGCGACCATTGCCGCCAACGGCATGCTCGCGGCCATTGCGGCTATGGGCGCTGCCCATGCGGCGAGCAGCGGCGTGCCTTGACGCAGATAGGTCTGGCGCTTGATGCCTGCCGGGTTCATGGCCATCGGCGGCATGGCCTGCGCTGTCGGCATGGCTTGCATGGACGGCTGGAATTGCGCGGCTGGCTGGAGCTGTGCGGGCTGGCCGGGTTGCATTGCGGTCGTCGGCGTTGCGGCTTCATCAGGGTCGGCGAAGATCTGCTGGGGGCTCAGCGGCGGCATGGTCATGGTGGGGATTTGCTGGCGCCCCGACCACACTGGATCATCCATCGCCAGGGTTGCCGCGGTGTCGGCGGATGATGACGGCTCGATTACGGCCGTTGCTCCGGTCATGTCCGCATCGTCCGTGGGTAGGGCCTGGCTCTTAT
>ENA-OXQG01000075-OXQG01000075.1-human-gut-metagenome-genome-assembly--contig:-NODE-75-length-11559-cov-9.31085_pt1 | contig 11559 bp, 6 predicted proteins | sample MGYA00249579_ERZ652557 | MGnify/ENA primary metagenome ERZ652557 (study PRJEB26925, sample SAMN05826837) | human gut metagenome | biome: ENVO:2100002; feature: ENVO:00000062; material: ENVO:00002003... | reverse complement strand
GAGATCGCTCAGTGTCTCGTGGGCTCGGAGATGTGTATAAGAGACAGGGTGAGTTTCACACCGACGACCGCGGTGATGGCGACGATGGCGCCAACCGACAGATCGATGCCGCCAGTCAATACCGGAAGCGTCATAGCCACGGCCAGAATAATCAGGTAGGCATGGTCGATGAACAGGGACGACACGAATCCAAGACGCAGGTAGGTGCCGAACAGCGCCTGACCCATGATGATCATCAGAATGAAGATCACCACTGCTGCGATGGTTGGAATCATCTGAGCGTCAAGACGACGCCGAGTCGGTTTCACGGTCTTCTTGACCTGAGTAGCTGTTGCAGAAGTCATGCTGCCACCGCCTTAGTTTGCGTCTTCAGCGCGCACTTACGTTTTATTTCCGCGCCAAGGTTATGAATCTTCGGAGCCTGCATCACGCAGATCACGATCACCACGACGGCGAAGAATGCCGGTGTTGCGGCGGAATCGATACCGAGGGTGATGATGGTCTTGCGGATCATGGCGATGATCACCGCGCCAAGCGCGCTGCCAGCCAGGGAGAACTTGCCGCCAAGCAGCGAGGTTCCGCCGATAACGACTGCGAGGATGGCATACATTTCAAGATCCTGCCCGGTCTTGACCACGTCGACGCGCATCACGGATGCGGTGGCGAACAGGCCTGCCACGGCTGCCAGAAGACCGGAAATCGCGTATACGAGGAAGAGGATCTTCTTCGGCTTGATGCCGGTCATGCGGGAGGCTTCCGGATTGATGCCGACGGATTCGACCATCATGCCCATGGCCGTTTTGCGGCACAGCAGGCCAATCAGCGCGACAATGACCAATGCGATGACGAAATTGGCGGGAATGCCCAGAATGAAGCCGTTGGCCATCCATTTCAGCGGCGCGCCGCCTGCAACGGAGCTGGCATCAGTGTTCTGGCCGGAAGTGATGACCTTGGCCAATCCTCGACCTGCGAGCATCATGATCAGCGTGGTGATGAACGGCTGCAGTCCCAGAATGGAAACCAATGCGCCGTTGATGCAGCCGACACCGAGGCCGATGAGCAGTGCGAGGAAAATCGCCAGCCACACGTTAACGCCGGAAGTCAGCATCTGCATGGCCGCCGCACCGGCAACCGCCATAACGGAACCTACGGAAAGGTCGATGCCTGCAGTGGAGATCACCAATGTCATGCCGGTGGCGATCATGAGATAACGCGCCGATTCCTGCAGCATGGTGATCAGCGGTCCCGAAAGACCTCCGGTGTTCTTATTCCAGCTCAACGAGAGGAATTGGTGATCGGAGATGGTGCAGATGACGATCAGCACAATCAGTGCGACCACAGACCATGTGAGGTTTGACGACAGCAGCTTCTTGACGAGGGAATCGCCGTCCTGCTTTGTTTTCTTGTCGCTCATCATGCCTCCTTTCCTGTATTGACGTTCGTGTTCGCGATGGTTTGGACGATGGTTTCCTGGGAAACCGTGTTGTCATTGACGAGTTCGGCGATCTTGTGGCGATCCTTCAGCACTTCGATGTCGTCAGAAAGCCTGACCACCTCTTCCATTTCGGACGAGATGAACACCACACCCATGCCCTGAGCGGCAAGATCAAGCACCACCTGCTGGATTTCCGCCTTGGCGCCGATATCGATGCCTCGCGTCGGCTCGTCCAGAATGAGCAGGTCGGGATGCGTGGCCAGCCAACGTGCGATCAGCACCTTCTGCTGGTTGCCGCCGGACAGGTTCTTGATGAGCTTGTTCGGATCGTTCGGACGAACGTTCAGCTCCTTCATGTACTTGTCGACGATCTCGTCGGCTTCCTTCTTCGGAATCGGCTTGAACATGCCTCTCGTCGCCTGCAAGGCGATCAGAATGTTCTCGCGGACCGTCAGATCGCCAATAATGCCTTCGTCTCGACGGTTCTCCGTGGAGTATGCGATCTTGTTGCGCAATGCCGTGTACGGATCGGAGATACTGGTCTTCTTGCCTTTGAGCTCGTATGTACCGGAATCCGGCTTGTCCGCACCGTACAGCAGTCGGCCGAGTTCGGTTCGTCCGGATCCCAACAGGCCTGCGAAGCCGACAACCTGGCCTGGGTAGATATCTAGGTCCGTAGGATTGATGGTGCCTTTCAGACCAAGCTGCTTGACGGAGACGATGGGCTGTTCACCTTCAGTCACGTCACGATGCGCCTTCTTGGCGCCGATCTGGCTCAGCTCGTCCGCGCTCTTGCCGATCATCATGCCGATGAGCTCGTCACGCGGAGTGTCCTTGGTCATGACTTCTTTGATGAACTTACCGTTGCGGAGCACGGTCAGGCGATCGGTGATCTCGTAAATCTGGTCAAGGAAGTGGGACACGAACAGGATCGCCACACCCGAATCACGAATCTTGCGCATGATCTTGAACAGATCCTGCACTTCGTTGGCGTCAAGCGATGACGTCGGTTCGTCAAGAATCAGCACCTTGGCATCGATCACCATGGCTCGGGCGATGGCGACCAGCTGCTGCATGGCGATGGAAATGGAGCTCAACGGTGCTCTCGGATCAAGATGATCCAGACCCATCTGGGCGAGGAATTTCTTCGATTCCTCATAGGTTTTCTTCCAGTTGATGCCCAGCGTCCCTCGCACCTCATGACCAAGCATGACGTTTTCGCCGATGCTGAGATTGGTGCACAGGTTAACTTCCTGATACACGGTGGCGATGCCCGCGTTCTGCGCATCACCGGTACCGGTGAAGGTTTGCGGCTTGCCTTCCACTTCAATGGAACCCGCGTTGATCCTGTACACGCCGGTAAGCGCTTTGATCATCGTCGATTTTCCAGCGCCGTTCTCGCCCATGAGAGCGTGGACTTCACCTGGATACAGACGCAGGTCGACGCCGTCCAGGGCCTTGACGCCCGGGAACTCGATCGTGATACCTTTCATCACGACGATTGGTTGCTTATCTACCATGTCTTCGCCTTACGAAAATTGTTATCGTTTTGTGATATTTGCCCAAGATGGAACGAACGGTGCATCGCGCTATGCGGTGCACCGTTCTTGGGCTATGTGAAAAGGAGAGATGCTATTCGGAAAGTTATCTGATCGGATCAGTACGCACGGGTACCGGCATCCAAGGCTTCCTTGGCGCTGTCTGCATCGAAGGTCTTGGATTCGATCTCGATATCGGATTCAACAGACTTGCCATCCAGATAATCCTTGACGGCGTTGGCGGTTTCCTTACCGAAGATCGGGTTGTACTCGATGACGTAGGAAAGATCGCCGTCGACCAGAGACTGCAGAGCGGCCTTGGTGCCATCGATGGTGATGATCTTGACCTTGCCCTTCAGACCAGCGGCATCAACGGCCTGTGCCGCGCCGAGACCCATCTCATCGTTCTGGGCGAAGATGAACTGCGGATTGTCGGACTTGTACTTGTCGAGCAGACCTGCTGTCACGGTCTTTGCCTCATCGGTGGACCAGTTGGCGGACTGGGACTCAAGCACCTTGATATTGCTTGCTGCCTTGTTATCCCAACCGGTGCCACGATCGGTCACCACGGACAGGCCTGCCGGTCCTTCCAGAATGAAGCCGTTGGCGCCATCTGGGAAGCTCTTGTTGACGAATTCAGCGGCCTGCTCGCCGGCCCAGACATTGGACGGGCCGATGTGCGAGACGACTGCCTTCTTTGCCGCATCGCTCTTGATATCGATGTTGCGGTCGACGGTGAAGACCGGGATTTCAGCTTCCGCCGCGTTCTCCAAGCAGTCATCCCAACCGGAATCGTTGGTTGCGGATAGCACGATCGCGTCGACTTCGTCGTTGACGAACTTGTTGAATGCCTGAATCTGCTTCTGCTGATCGTTGTTCTGCGTCGGGGAGTACACCAGATCGAATCCGGCATCCTCGAATGCCTTCTTCAGATCGTTCTCGTTGGCCGTACGGAAGCCGCCTTCCGGACCGACTGCCACGAAACCGATGGTCTTCTTATCGCTCTTGCTGGAGCTGGAATCGCCATCGGAGCTGCCGCCACCGCAGGCCGCCATGCTGGCCATAGCTGCCGCCGAAGCACAAATCGCAATAGCTTTCTTCCAATTCTTCATGAAAACTCCTCCTCGAGTATTTCTATTGATGGGCTTCCTTGCCATCAGTGTTTTCAGTATCGTTCGAACAATCCAAGGTCTCAATCCATAGCAATAACGTTTCGATAACAAGTCAATAACGAAACGATAACAATGGCGGAATTACAACTTTTTCACTATTGCACAGATAACGACGTAACTTGGGAATCAGCAATCGTCCATGCACCATCCAACGATCCGTCGACCGTTCTCGCCACTCCGAGATGGTCGAGTACGACAAGCCTGCGATATGTGCCGACTTCTCCTGTGGCCATATCGACCGCACCATTGTCGGGTAGCGCCTGACTCGTTTCAGGACCAGGCACCATCTGACGTCGTCCGATCTGCGCACGCCCCCGCTCGTATTGCGTGGCATAGAGAAAAGTGACGTCGTTATAGAACGTCATCATCGACACATTGGACTGTGTGGAAACCAAAGCGAACGCTTGGGACAGCCCAGCCACGGAGCCATCATGGTCCCGGCATATCCCGATGATGGCCACACCCGACTGCGCTCCCCCATCCGATTCGATGGAGAATGCGATACGGTCCCCCTCAGGGGAAAGCCTCATGGAATGGAGCGTTTGTGCTGATACGAGGCCGGGAACGTCAAGGGTGAGAACCGTGCCGGCATCATCGACCATGATGTGCTTGCCAGATGTGTCGATGCCCCAAATCTCGGAGTCGTTTCCTTTGCAGATGGTTTTCATCATGCGTCCTGAAAACATCAATGCATGGGTGGAACCGTCCTCTGCGAGCCTTTTCACATATCCGTCACGACCAAGCACGGCTCCGCCCTGTGCTGAGAAAACGAAGCTTCGCACGTCCGAAAGATCCGTTTGCGCCACACGAATGGCGCTGTAGGATTTCAACGAAATGATATTGCCGACGCTCAACGTATACATGGGATTCAGCGGAGTCTGCGCATCAAGAGACGACGAATCATCGGCATGCGAATAGTCATGGTTTCCAGACATCACCTTGATTTCCGTCTCGGCGCTGCCGTCCCCCAACGATAGGCGAATCTGCCTGACCAAAATGCCACGTTCGGCATCCGTCATTCGTTCCATCGCCGATGAGAGACTCATTTCCATCACCGAATCGCGCATCTGCACACCGTCGGGCTGCAACACGATCCGCTTGGTATTGGTGTCGCTTACCGCGCCTTCCAGCCATGCCGCATTTCCGGCAAGCAGTTCCTGCACGGCGCGCGTCCGCCAATCCCTCCAGCAAAGCCAACGAACATCGGGGATCAGTTCTTTTTCGGAAGAGCCCAACTGATATAGCGAAACCTGACGGTACACCTGCTCGAAATCGTAGGAGCTGATCATCACGCCTGTCGGCAGTTTGCTGATCCGCCATTGGCCACGCACTTTGGAGAGGGAGAAATCGTAGGTTTTTGCCCCTCCGCTCGCCACCGCCGTATACACGCCATGCGCATCCAGTTCCCCTTGTATCTGGAGGCTGACGCTCACCACGGTTTTCTGCCCGCCTTGCCCTGACTCCACCGTGCTGGCCTTACGCACGAATTTCGGCACGTCGGCATATACCGTAGTCCGGTTATCGGCATTCCACCTTGATGCGGCGCCATCGGTAAGGAACTGCTTGCCCGTGGCGAACCCGTCACTCTGCACTCCCGCAGGCATGACGTCGAAAAATCCTTTGACGATGGCTTCCGGCTGCGCGTCATCGGCCGGCCCGTCGGGAGACGTGAACACTCTTCTTGTGCTTTGTTCCTCCGGGGTCATGGTCTGCACCGGACCATCTTCAGGAAGTCCCAATATGCTCGAGCATCCGGCCAGATGCATCATGGAGCATCCCAGCAATACCACTAATGAGACCGCGGCAATCACACGACGAATGTTTTTCGCAGTCATCACAGCCCCTCCACCATGGGTTTATTGGTCAGATAGTCCACGAATCCGTTATCGGCAACGCCAAAGCCTCCGACCACCCGCATATCGTCGCCATCGGTCGCGAATCGAATCGGAGCGTTGTTCATACCGCAATCGACATCGTCCGGATTGCGAGGCAACGTCACCAAAAACCATGTTCCTTCATCCAGCCGCGATCGCACCGCAACATCACCATGATGCAGTTTCGTGTCAGCCAGTACGATGGACATGCCCAAACCGGTTCCTCCGGTAGTGCGCGCTCTGGAAGGATCCGCCCTCCAGAACCGGTCGAACATTCTGGAACACTGTTCCGAGGTCATGCCAACGCCGTAATCGCGCACGCTGATTACTACCATTCGCTGATTGGCGGCAAGACGGACCTCAACCGGCTTGCCCTCCGCGAAATCGATGGCATTAGCGAGAAGATTGCGTACGACACGGCTTATACGACGCGTATCGATTCTCACAAGCACTTCCACGTTGGGCATATGCACATCCAGTGGCACATGTTTGGTCTGGGCGATGGCGGAAATCGCTTCAACCGACTGTTCGATGGGCTCGCGTATATCGGCCTCCACCAAATCAAGCGCCGCATACCCGGCGTCGAAACGCGAAATCTCCAACAAATCGGCGAGCATTTCCTGAAATCTGCGGATCTGGCCATCCAGCAATTCCACCGTTCTCTTTGTGGTGGCATCGTATTCGTCTTTGTGCATCGACAGCATGTCGGCGGCCATACGCATGGTCGTCACCGGTGTTCTCAATTCATGGCTGACGTCCGAAACGAAGCTGCGTTGCATATCCCCGGCTTTTTCCAGCTCTTCGATCTGATTCTCCAACGATTCGGCCATTTCATTGAACGATTTCTGCAGCACGCCTATCTCATCGGCCCTGTCCACCGCCACGCGGGCGTCGAAAGTTCCCGATGCCATGATTTCCGTAGCCAAGGCGACCCGCCGTACCGGAGTGATAACCGAACGCATGACCAGAAAAATGATCATCCCGATCAACACGCTCAACGCCACGCACACCATCAGCATGTTGATCTGGATCTGACTCAGCGCCTGCTGCTGCGATTGGTAGGAGTACAGTGCGAACACTTCCAATGAGCCCATGTTATTCGACGAAATCACCGATCCCAAAACCGCGCCGGGCGTACCTCCGGAAGTTCTCGGAATACGTACCGGCTGATAGTAGATCAATCCGGACGTATCGGCACGCATGCGGTTGCGCATAGATGACGACACCAGATTTGAATATTCCGGCTCCGTCGATACCGGCACGAATCCACGCTCCGCAGAATCCGCTGCATCACGTTCCATCAGGTACACGCCGACCAGATTGCTCGAACCATTGCTTTGCAATTCGGACGCCAGATTGCTCACTAACTGCTGGTATTGGTCCGTTCCAGTTAGATTCGAGGCATTCAGATGCTTCTGGACGCGCACAATCTGCGATGAGAAATCGCTGCGCGAGTCATCCGTCGCCTGCTTCAGCACGGATCCCCTGATGACGTACATGGAAAACAAAGACAGCAACGCGGCCGTCAGCAACACCACCAGCATCGACACGGCCACCGTTCTCGCCTGCAATGATCGGCGCACCTGCTGTCTGTCACGATGCCAGATACACCACACTCGATGGGTTCTCATCAGCATGGTTCGCTTATACCGTCGGGGCTACGAACTTGTATCCGATCCCGCGCACGGTCTGCACGATCCGCGGATTCTCCGGATCGGTCTCCACCTTCATGCGCAGCCGTTGCACATGCACGTTGACCAATCTGGTATCTCCGCCACTTACGTATCCCCAAACACGTTTCAGCAAGTTCGCACGGCTCAGGGCTTCACCCGCGTGAGCCGCCAGCACGTACAGCAATTCAAACTCCGTCGGCGTCAGCTGCAGATCCACACCATCTTTGGTGGCGGTATGCTCAGCCCTATCCATTACGAGCGTGCCGCATTGCAATCGTTCAGTCAGGTCGCCCTCATCCTTGCCTGCAGGCGCGTTTACCTTGGGCATGCGCAGCCGAGCCCTGATTCTGGCCATAAGCTCCACCACCTCGAACGGTTTGGACACATAATCATCCGCCCCCGCTTCCAGGCCTTTCACCACATCGGTGGTGTCGGATTTGGCGGTAAGCATGATGATCGGCGTATTCGAGTTCTGCCGTATGCGTTGCGCCACCTGGACGCCATCCAAACCGGGGAGCATCACATCAAGCAACATCAAATCCGGCTGCAATGTCGGGAACATTTCCACCGCACGCCACCCATCCAAGCAGGTCACGGTTTTAAATCCTTCGCTCTCCAATACGATGGATAGCATCTCGCCCAAAGCCTGATCGTCGTCGACGATCATGATCAATCGTTGATTAGACTCATCCTGCATATTTCGCATTGCTTCGTCATTCCCTTCAACACTGCGTCCAAGTTTGCCCAGACTCGCCCTCCACGTTGAGCACGAACGTATGTTAACGTTCACTAGGTCAGCATTGTACACGGATATGGGTGAACTCGTCAGCGGCGGGAAGAAACGATCAGCCCCTATCACCGTTCTTCTCATGCAGGATTTTGCGAATTTTCTCCAGTCTCGGTTTGATCTCATGCTCGTAGCCGCGATCGTTCGGATGGTAGTATTCCCGCCCTGCCAGCTCGTCCGGCATGTATTGCTGCGGAGCCACGGCTCCCGGCCAATCATGAGCGTACCGATACCCCTCATGATTGCCCCAACTTTTCATCAGGGCGGTCGGCGCATTCCTTAGGTGCAAGGGTACCTGACCGATCAATCCCGCGTCCACATCGGCGAGCGCGCTGTTGATGGCGTTGTAGCTGGCGTTCGACTTCGGAGCGGTGGCAACGGCGAGCGCGGCTTCCGCGAGAATGATGCGCGCCTCGGGCATGCCGATCATGGACACGGCTTGTGCCGCCGCGACGGTGACCTGCAGTATCTGCGGAGCCGCCATACCGACTTCCTCGGAAGCTGCGATCATAATGCGCCGTGCGATGAATCGCGGATCCTCGCCGGCGCGCAACATCCGTGCCAAGTAGTGCATGGTGGCGTCCGGGTCGGATCCACGCATGGATTTGATGAATGCGGAAATCACATCGTAATGGTCGTCGCCGTCTTTGTCATAGCGCACGGTGGCCACGTCCATGACCTGCGATACCACGTCGGGAGTGATGATTGGCCGTTTCGTACCTTTTTTGCGCGCTTGGTCTCCGGTAAGCGCCCCCGCGGCGGCTTCAAGGATCGTCAGTGTTTTTCGCGCGTCGCCTCCGGCCATACGCACGATTTCGTCAACGGCTTCGTCGTTGATTTTGACTTCGTTTTTAAGCCCACGCTCGCTTTCGATGGCCCTCTTGATGAGCGTTTTCAGGTTGTCGGGTTCCAGCGATTCGAGTTTGACGACCACGGATCGGCTTAACAACGGTTTGATGATGGAAAAGCTTGGATTTTCCGTGGTGGCCGCAATGAAAGTGACGTCACGGTTTTCCACGCTTGGCAGCAATGCATCCTGCTGCGATTTGGAGAATCGGTGCACTTCGTCGATGAACAGTACCGTTTCCTTGCCCTCCGCGACAAGACGATCATGGGCGCGTCTGAGTACATCCCGCACGTCCTTGACGCCGGAGGTGACTGCGGAAAGCTCTTCGAAGACTCGACCGGACTGTTTGGCCACAATATAGGCGAGCGTGGTTTTGCCGACTCCGGGAGGTCCAAACAGAATAATGGAACTCGGCGCGGTCAGCGAGCCTTTGGACGCCGGATTGGCGAGTCTGCGCAGAGGAGAGCCCTGTCCTAGCACCCGCGATTGGCCCACCACTTCGTCCACGCTCGACGGACGCATGCGCACGGCCAGCGGGCGTGTCATATCTTCGGGAGCGTCCATCGCACCAAACAAATCCTCAGTCATAATTTCTACTGTACCGCAACATACGCAATAATTCGAACACACGTTCGACATTTGAGTTCATGCCAGCCGCTAGACTGGCAATCATGGCTGACGATACGAATTACGGTTCTTTGGGCGCCTTGGCGCCGAATTGGAGCGATGGCGAGCGCAACATCGACACGGACGAGATCTACGAACGCTTTTTCGAGTGGGTGGCGGACGTCAAAGGTGTTGAGCCGTGGCCCCATCAGGAAGAGGCCATCATGGACCTGCTCGCGGGCGATCATGTCATTTTGAACACGCCCACCGGCTCCGGCAAATCACTGGTGGCGTTGGGTATGCATTTCGCTGCGTTGTGCACGGGCCGTCGCTCGTATTACACGGCTCCGATCAAGGCGTTGGTGTCTGAGAAATTCTTTGATTTGGTGGAGGTGTTCGGTCGTGAGAACGTCGGCATGATCACCGGAGACACGCACATCAACGCCGATGCGCCGATCATCTGCTGCACTGCGGAGATTCTTGCGAACCAGGCATTGCGTGAGGGCCGTCATGCCGATGTCGGCTGTGTGGCGATGGACGAATTCCATTATTATGGCGATTCGGAGCGTGGTTGGGCTTGGCAGGTTCCGCTGCTGACATTGCCGAACACGCAGTTTTTGCTGATGAGCGCCACATTGGGCAACGTCGATGCAATCGCCGACAAATTGGAGGACATGACGGACACGGACGTCGACATCATCGCCGATGCGCCGCGTCCGGTACCGTTGACGTACGAGTACACGCTTGACCCGTTGGAGAAAACCGTCGAACTGGCCTTCGGCAGAGGGGAAACGCCGATCTATGTGGTGCATTTCTCTCAGGATGCCGCATTGGAGACGGCGAACGCCCTGGCGAGCACGGGAGTGTCCAGCAAGGAGCAACGTGCGGCCATTGCGGAGGCGATCAAGGGCACGAAGTTCACCACGGCGTTCGGTAAGATTCTGCAGCGTCTGCTGCGTACCGGCGTGGGTATTCACCATGCGGGCATGCTTCCCCGCTATCGCCGTCTGGTCGAGCAACTCGCCCAGCAGGGTCTTCTTCCGGTGATCTGCGGCACTGACACGTTGGGGGTCGGCATCAACGTGCCCATTCATTCCGTGGTGTTGACCGCATTGACCAAGTTCGATGGCACGAAGATGCGCAAACTGCGTGCCCGCGAATTCCATCAGATCGCGGGGCGTGCGGGACGTATGGGCTTCGACACGGAGGGCTTGGTCATCGCCGAGGGTCCGGAATTCGAAATCGAGAACGCCAAGGCCCTCGCCAAAGCGGGCAACGACCCGAAGAAGCTCAAGAAAGTCAAGCGCAAGAAGGCGCCTGAGGGCTTCGTCACGTGGAATGAGAACACGTTCGATAAGCTGATCGACGCGGACCCTGAAACTTTGGTGCCGCATATGAAGGTCACGCATTCCATGGTGTTGAACGAAGTGGCGCAGGGCGGCGACGCACGCTACCGCATCGATCGCCTGATCGATGATTCAGCGCAGACTCCGGAACAGAAGGAGCGTCTTCATGATCGTGCCGACGAGATCTTCCAGACCTTGTTCGACACGAATGTGATCGAAACGGAAGACCGCGATGATGGTGGCAAGGACTATTTCATGACCTGTCTCTTATACACATCTCC
>ENA-OXQG01000030-OXQG01000030.1-human-gut-metagenome-genome-assembly--contig:-NODE-30-length-15409-cov-13.7314_pt1 | contig 15409 bp, 10 predicted proteins | sample MGYA00249579_ERZ652557 | MGnify/ENA primary metagenome ERZ652557 (study PRJEB26925, sample SAMN05826837) | human gut metagenome | biome: ENVO:2100002; feature: ENVO:00000062; material: ENVO:00002003... | reverse complement strand
CTTGACATCCAAGACCGACATAGGAATGTAGAATTCTCCGCCGTCACTATCACGAAGATCATATTCGACATCAAATTCGAACGTCTCGGCACAGGATGAAATCTGCGGGGAAACAGGCAGAATTCGGAAAGTGGGCACCTTCTCACTCAAGCCTAGTGAATATTCATCTTCCGGATTTTCTTTTCGCTCTTTATGCTCAGACTTGAGATTTTCGAGAGTATAACGATCGGCAACATCGTTCTTGTCACCACTGGCGATAATCTCGCCGTCCTTGATCAGGATGGCCTTGTTGCAGTACTTCTTGACGGAATCCATGGAATGGGTGACAAGAATAACGGTCTTCGTTGGATCTTTCTTGATTTCGGCGAAGAAGTTGTCGCACTTACGCTGGAATGCTTCGTCGCCGACGGCTAGAACTTCATCGAGAACTAGGATATCGCCTTGAGCCTTGATAGCAACGGAGAAGGCGAGGCGCACCTGCATGCCCGAAGAATAATTCTTGAGCTTCTGATCCATGAAATCTTCAAGCTCGGCGAACTCAACGATGTCGTCATACATCGCGTCGATTTCAGCACGAGTGAAGCCTAGTAGAGCACCGTTCAGATACACGTTCTCGCGGCCGGTCAACTCCGGATTGAATCCAACACCAAGCTCGATGAATGGCACCAGCTTGCCTTTAACCGTTACGGAACCATGTTCCGGAGTATAGATCTGAGAAATAATCTTCAACAGCGTGGACTTGCCGGAACCGTTACGCCCGACGATACCGAAGAAATCACCTTGACGAACTTCGAAGTTGATGTCACGCAGAACATGCTGCTCGGTATAGCCTTTGATGCCTTTCGTCCAATTCAGAAAGGCCATCTTCAAGCCAGTAGCCTGTTCTGTAGGCAGACGGAACATTTTGGCGACATGGTCGACCCTGAGCACTACAGGGCGCTCGTCAACGTTTCCCTCTTCAGTCATTGCAACCTCAGTCATGATTTAGAGCACCTCCGCGAACTTGGAACTGTACTTACGGAACACGTGAATGCCCAGCCACAGAATGAAAACTGACAACGCATACGGCAGCAAGCAAAGCAACTTGTTATCAACCATGCTCCACACAGTCGGCACATACTCCGGAGAAAGCAGATTATGACGAATATCCATAATCACCTGAGTGGAAGGATTAAGCATCAAAATATTGGCGGCCCAGCCGTAACCCTTATCCGCAATCATGGAAATTGGGTAGATGATAGGCGTTGCATAGAACATGGCCTGCAATATGACTTCCCAAATATGAGCCACGTCACGGAAATACACGAACAGCGAAGCAAGCAGCAAAGCTACGCCAAGACCAAGGCAATACAACTGAATAATGCTGAGCGGCACAAGCAATACTCGCCACGTGTAATGCGCATGGGCGAAGAAACCGAAGCAGATCACCACGAGCAGGTTGATGCCGAGAGAAATCATAGAACCCATAGTGGTGGAAGCCACAATAATGTAGTTCGGGAAATGAACCTTACGCAGCAAATCACCGCGGCCAACAATGGATTGCATACCCATGCTAGTGGATTCGGAGAAGAAGCTCCACAAGCAGGTACCGCACAACAACGAAATCGGGAACGTCGGGGTGCCGTCGGAGAACTTCAAGAACTTCACGAACACCACATACATCACAGCGAACAACATAAGCGGCTTCAACACGGACCACACCATGCCGAGGAACGATCCTTGGTAACGCAACTGGAAATCGGTTTTCACCAGTTCCTTGAATACCACTATCGCGTAGTGGTACCTCTTTTTGAGGCTGTCAAAAAAGTTCTTCACAAGCGTCCTATCCTACTAGTGCGAAGTATTTGAGCACAAAAACGTATAGCGTGCCCTTCTTCAGCAGTACTTTCATATATTCTATTGTGGAAAGGACGTTTGTTTCAGTAAGGCGGAATATCTCACATGGCTCTCACAGGAGAACATCAGCATCCGGATATCAAAATCTTCGTGTCGGCACACAAGCCTGCTGTTTTCCCTGAAGGAAACAGCATCCTCCCTGTACAGGTTGGAGTGGCCCATGCCGCAAGGCGGTTCGACAGCACGCTGCATGACGATGAGGGTGAGAATATTTCCGATAAAAATCCCCGTTACTGCGAACTGACCGCGCAATACTGGGCTTGGAAAAACGAGGATGCCGACTACTACGGTTTCTGCCACTACCGACGCTACTTCGATTTCACCGATACCCCGCATCAGGAAAACGACTATGGCGAAATCATCGATTCCTATATCGACAGTCAAACCATTGAAAAGTATGGCATCAACGATGGCGATATCTCCAAAGCGGTAGATGGATGGGACGTTATCACCACGCCGCTTAATGACACCCGTCGTATTGGTGGGTTTACGAATCTCAAGCAGCATTGGGATGCGGATAGGCATCTTCGCCTCAAGGATTTGCGTCACATGTACGACATTCTGTGCGCACGTCATCCTGATTACAAAGCGGATGCTGATGCGGTGCTGAATGGCCATACTGCAGCTTTCTGCAACATGTTTATCATGAAGAAGGATATTTTCTTCGAGTACAACGAATGGTTGTTCCCCCTGCTGGATGAGTTTGCCGAGCATACTGATTTCAGCAAGATGGATGTGCAGACTACTCGCACCGTGGGGCATCTTTCTGAACGTTTGCTTAATATTTTTCTTGCACATAAGCAGCGCACTGGAGCCAATTGGAAAATCAAGCGACTGCAGTGCGTGCATTTTCTGCATCCGGAACCGTTCGCCAAGCTTGAACCGTTGCAGGAGAATCCTGAAACCATTGTGCCTGTGGTTTTTGCAGCGGACGATAATTACGTTCCAATGCTCACTACCACGATATATTCGATGCTGAAGAACGCTTCCGAAGATCGTTTTTACGATGTGATCGTGCTGGAACGAAACATTTCTGACGAGAACAAGCAGATTATTACGAAATTCCTTGCGCAATTCTCGAATGCCGCCGTACGTTTCTATGATGTGAGCCGATATCTTGCAGGATTCAATCTCACCACCAGCAATGCGCATATCAGTGTGGAAACGTATTATCGTTTCATCATTCAGGAAGCGTTGCCTTTCTACTCAAAGCTGCTGTACTTGGATTGCGATCTTGTAGTGAATGGTGATGTTGCCGAACTGTTCGATACGGAAATGGGCGATAATGCTATCGCCGCAGTGCCGGATATCGACTTCATCGGCAATCTCAATATGAAGGATGGTATTCGCGCCGAGTATGTGCGCAAGCAGTTGCATATGCGTGACGCCTATGGATATTTCCAGGCTGGCGTGCTAGTTATGAATTTGGATCGCACGCGTAAGATTCATACGGTTCATGAATGGCTGCAGATTGCCTCGAAGCCGGGATATATCTACAACGATCAGGACATTCTTAATACCGAGTGCGAAGGTCTTGTTACCTACCTCGACTATTCGTGGAATGTGATGCATAACTGTGCTGGACGTGTGGCGGGAGTATTCGATTTCGCACCTGCAGACGTGTATAAGGCATACATGGAATCGCGCAAGGCGCCAAAGGTCGTACATTATGCCGGTTTCGACAAGCCTTGGAAGAATCCTTGGTGCGATTTCGCTCCACTGTATTGGCAGTACGCGCAGGAAACTCCGTTCGTTGCGCAAATGTACGCCGCCATGTCGGGAGTGCAGAAGCCGGAACCTCCGGAACATCATGATCGGGCCATTGCTGAAGACAGTCCAATCCGTAAATATGTGGATGTTTTAGCCCCCACCGGATCCAAGCAGCGCGAACTCATGAAAGTCGTAGCGCGCAAGGTGCGAGGCAAGAAGTAAAACAAGTAGCGCTACCGGTCATCCGCGTATGTGTTGGGGCTGTCCGTTCCTTTAAGGAGCGGGCAGCCCCAACGCATATCTCTGAATGCCCTCACGAAGTTGCTTAGTTTGTCAGAGCCAAACCAAGACTCTTAGAAAGCCGGCCGGCAGTGTTCCAGCTAACCGCATTAGCTCCTCCCAAAATGTACGCTTCAGACACAGATTCCGCATAAGAAGACACATAGCTTCCCACATTGGATACGGTTGCATCGCTGTTGTTCACCAGCAACATACAGCTTGCATCACGACCAGCCAAAGGACCTCCAGATAAGGCATCTGGATAGTTTTGCCCTGTAGTGAAAACAACATTGTTCATAGTCAATGCGCCCTGTCCGATAGCCCAGCGAGCGAAAAGAATACTCGTATTATACCGAGTCTGCCCAGCAATACGAATTGGTTTAATACCTACCGTCTGCTCGATTTGAGCCGAGAAAAATTCAGGAACTGCCTGAGCCCCTCCAACGATTACGATTTGAGTAAAGTTCCCATCCTTTAAAGCATTCTGCTGATCTGCTGTAAGACCAGTCTCCGCATCAGATAAGAACACCGGTGCCTTCTGAGCATACGCATAGGATGTCACAGATAGTGCATCAGCAAATCCGTTTTGATTATTTCCTCCAGTAACAACAACCGCGGTTTCTCCCCATCCAGCGGACAGACTCTTCCCCGCTTCATAAATTTGCAATGCCGTATCTATTCGTGTGGCACCCTGAATTCGTTCAACTCCGTCAACGCATTGCTTTAAAGAAGACTCCACATCAGAGGAAACCGCTTTTTCTCCACCGACAATAACGACGGAAGAAGGCTTCAAGCGCTTTATTTCATTACGTACGTTGGCACTCAACACCTGTGGGTTCGTTAGAAGCACAGGAGCATTTTCTATGCCGGCAAATCCGGAAACAGCCAAAGCATCGGGATAATTCTCACCCGAAGTGACAATAACCGTCGAAGTCTCCTCTGGAAAAGCAGTGTCGACAACATCCGTCATCGTGTCGTACCGATTATTTCCAAACAAACGAATCATTTGCCCATGCGTATCGTCCGGAGTGGGATCAGGATTCGGTAAAGGCACTTCCGGAGAAGCGTTATTCCCGTTGTAAACCGGGATAGTTTGCCCGGACGGACACTGAGACAATACCGACCGCATTGCTTCTTTCTCAGCAGTGTCTACCGAAAGACCGTAGTGTTCTTTTATTCCGATTTGACAACTCACATACGAGCAGTCATAGCTCTTCTGAGAAGGAAGCCAGTTCGCTGCATCTTTATCCGATTTTGATGCATTCGCCGCTCCTTTTACGGCCAGCAAAACATAAGGATCATTGGCATAGGCAACCCGCTGATTCTTTGTCCAAGCATCAGCGCCACTTTCATACGCCTCCCCTACGGCAACGACATGATCAATCTGAACCTTATTAGATGTACTCTGCCCTCTTTGAAAATAGATTGTTTCTCCGGTGTACGGGTCATGCAGTGTTCCAGTATTAACATGCCTTTCCGACGTGAACGTGACATTTTCCATATCTCTCTGCAAAATATAGTCACGAGTAGTCGCGCTACCTCCAAGCTCATCATTGTGGAGCCAGGTTCCGAATAAATCCTCTCTTTCCGAGGAACGGTAATCATCTGACTGCGCTTTGACCATTAATCGTTCAAGAGCAACCGACGCATTTTCCCCCTCATCAGCCGCAGCTGGGAGCGCTGCAATCAGTAAACCGAATAAAACAAAAATACAAACCATAATAGGAATGTCTCTTCGTCCCAAGCCTCTCATAGAACCCCCTCAATCTCAGTCGGCGACCCGAATCTCCACATTCAATTCAACACCTTTCAAAGGTATAATCGCTCTAGGCACACCGTTTGAGGAGAGAAATATGAAATCGATTCATAACAAAGTTCGAAGTGTGATTGCCGCTATCGTATGTGTATTTTGCACTCTAGCGCTTATCCCCACACATAATGCATATGCCAGCGTCAACTCATTCACCCGAATCGCGGGCAATACTCGCTATGAAACGATGTCTCAGATCGTTGAACAGGCATTTCCTACATCGTCTGAGTATGCGGTGCTTGCGGCAGGAAGCAACTTCCCAGATGCACTTGCCGCTTCTTCTCTCGCTGGAGCCTATAACGCACCTATAATATTGACGGATTCCTATAGCCTGTCAAGCGAAGCTTCCTTCGAGATGCAACGTCTCGGAGTTCGCAAAGTCTTTATCATTGGTGGACAAAGCGCTATTTCTGCCGATGTGGAGCAGTCAATCCGTCAGATTCAGTCCTCCATGGAAATTGAACGAATCGCCGGCAGCACCCGTTATGACACAGCTCTGCAGATTTACAACGCTTTGACCTCCTCAAATACGAGAAGCCAAGCTTCCAAAGTAGCAATCATTGCCACAGGAAACAGCTTCGCCGACGCTCTTTCCATATCACCTTATGCATATCAGACCTCTTCGCCATTCTTCCTCAGCTCTCCTTCTGGTCTTGACCCAGATTCCCTTCAGATTCTGGAATCCGGCGCATTCAATTCCGTCATTATCGCCGGAGGAACGGCAGCCGTCCCACAACATGTTCAGACGAATCTGGAAGCACTGGGAATCAACGTAACTCGCTTATCCGGAGGCACTCGCTATGAAACGAGTAAATCAATAGGCGAGTTCGTGCTCAATAACCTAAATTCTGCACCGCAAGATGTGGTATTCGCCACAGGATCCAACTTCCCAGATGCCCTTGCAGGCAGCGCACTATCAGGATCGAAAAAGACTGCCATGCTGCTTGTGCAAGACAGCAATTCTCCGACTATTGATTTTGCAGCGCAAAATATTTCCTCCGCGCAGAACGTCTACGTTCTAGGAGGAAAAAATGCAGTTAACTCGTCCACGCTTAATGCCATTGCGCGAGCATATGGTTTGGGGGATCAGGAAAGCGAGCCACAACCGCCAGCGCCCCAACCTACCCCTCAGCCAAACCCACAAGTAGGCACTCATGATGCTGGAGAATTCTGCAAGAAAGCAGATGTCGGCAAAGTTGAATATGCGAAAAACGGCAGACTGATCGTTTGCGAATATCGAAATAACAATAAAACACCACATTGGCACTATGTATAGCGCAATGAGGCATTAGATGGGTTGGGTGCCGCAAGGCTGGACTTTGTGGCACCCAATCCATCTAAACTAATCAAAGATATTGATCAAGCTCATCATCCCGAACAAGCTGATCAAAATCAGCTGTCAAGGCATGGCGGCTCTTCATCTCTTCAAGAATTGCCGCAAGCACGATGTTGTTCACGCCACTTTCAGTATTCTGGTGGCACAGGGCTTCCTCTCCTTGCGTGCCCGGAACATAATTAAGCAATTGATCGCCTGTTGCAGCCACAACAGGCACTCCCGCTTTGACTTGCATCACTTTTAGCCACAAATCATCCGCAGTGAGACACAGTTTTTTTATATCTTCCGCATTAAAAGTTTCAGACGGCATAAGGTGTGGTGGGTACAAGGTTCCGGCACCATTTGTAGCAAATACTCTCATCGAAGGCTTTCCTACAAGATCTGGATGATAATGGGGAGCTTCGTAAATCCACTGCTCGTACGGAGTGCATGAACCTTGTTCATCGAACATGATGAGATGGGTTCTCACGGCTACGATTGCTTTCGGATGCCGTTCATGCATCTCCATCAGATCACCGATCATTGTATTCCTGTACAATAAATCGTCATCTGTTGTAATTACATAATCATCTTTGAACTCTTGCAAAGCCCAATAATATTTCTTATGCGGTTTGAGATCATTGTTCACCCAACGCACTTCAACATCATGCCAGAGAACGTCTTTCAACGATTCGGGAAGATCATCTTCCCTATTTGGAAAATCGCTTTCACATAGCCAAAGAATAATTTTGTCCGGCAATCTTTTTTGAGCAAGCAACGTACGAATAGCAAAGTGAACAGTGTTAATTCGTGCCGGATACGAAGTCATGGAAACTATGATTCGAGGATGCCGCCGGAATACACGAGCTAGATGCGTTCCAGCACGGCGAAGCTTGTTCTTCTTCTCACCAACCCATGTCAAGTCTACCATTATGACTGCTCCTCAAGTTCTTAACAATGCTCTACAGCAATGATACTTATATACGCTGCTTTTCAGAGTCAACGGATACACTGTTAACAGTTGCGTTAGTAGTTTGCCCAATCGAGGGAGAGTTATGCCGAAGATCTCAATCATCATTCCTGCATACAATGTCGGCAAATACATAGAGGAATGCTTGGAGTCAGCACGAAATCAGACCCTCAAGGATATCGAAATCGTTGTCGTCAATGATGGAAGCACCGATAATACCGGCGATGTCATTGCCCAGGAAGCTTCAAAAGATAGCCGTATTCAAGTGGTGACCAACCACCCCAATATGGGCACACACCGCACCCGTATGGCGGGAGCCGAAGCCGCTACCGGAGAGTATTCTTTCTTCCTCGATGGTGATGATGCGCTCAAGCCAGACATGTGCAAGCAACTTGTTCAGGAGTTATCATTGCATCCTGCAGATGTTCTTCATTTCGGCATCACAGTAGTCGGGGCAAACGAACTTCTGGATTCCGAGCGCGAAGCCTTCGAAGCCAATAACAACGCGTCTACGCAGGATGCCGTAGGCGAGGACATAATTCGCGATATCTTCGACGAATCTCGAGGATATAAAGTGGACTGGCGAGTAACCCAGCGTCTGTACAAAACGTCTGTCCTTAAGCAGGCTTTTGCAGCAATGACCAAGGAGCGTCTCGGCCGTTCACAAGACGGATATGAATGCTTCGTTGTTTCTGCCTTTGCAAAGACATATCACTCATGCAAGCATTGCCGTGGATATATTTACTACTACGGTCGCGGTATCAGCGGAACCAGCACCATTAGCGCTGAGAAGTACGCGCAGTATTGTCATCATTTCAAGGCCGATTTTGACGCAGCATACGATTTCGCCGACACTCAGCACTCAGAAATGCTTCGCGCTTGCGCTCAGGGATTCCAACGGAAAGCAACAGAAATCCTCGCTAACGACTGGAAAATCCGAATTCCGGAAAACGAGAAGCTTTCAGCGGCACAAAGCATGTCTGACGTATTTGGACCGGCAATTGCAGGTCGAGAAATATATCGTTTTGTGCGGGATGACGCGTATGAAAAACTGTCTGAAAAAACAGCACTTCTGCCTAATGACAGACTGAATAACTGGTTTGGTATTGCCAATTCGTTTGAGGTTCTCCCATCCCTTGAAGATACTGATAGCCTTCGTTTCCATGAAATGAAACGTATCGCAACATCCCACATGCTTGATTTAGTAACTCAAAGTGAGCAAGCCGAACAAATCGAACGATACAACAACCAGCGCGTTCGCCTGTTCGTCACCACGCATAAGAATGTGAATCGATTTGAGAGCGATATCATGCAGCCTGTGCAGGTTGGCCTGCACGAAGGCAGCTATCGTTTCCCCTGGGCGTTCCACGATGACGAAGGCGAGAATATCTCCGACCGTAATCCGCGCTATTGCGAGCTGACTACCCAATACTGGGCTTGGAAGAATGTGGATGCCGATTATTACGGTTTCTGCCACTATCGCCGCTATTTTGATTTCTCTGACACTCTCCACAAAGAGAACCCATATGGCGAAATCATGGATGATTACATCGATGCCAAAGCTGCGAAAGAGTATGGACTTGACGATACAAACATTGAGCGAGTAGTTCGCCAATACGACGTCATCACCACTCCATTCGGTGATCTCACGAAGATTATCGACAAGCATGGTACTCCTCGCGCATTGTGGGAAGCCGCTCCCCTGCTGCACGATGATGATATGCTCCGCTGTTATCGGATTCTATGCAAGATGTATCCGGATTACAAAGAGGATGCCGATGCTTTCTTCACGGGCAACAAGGCATGCTTCTGCAATATGTTCATTATGAAGAAGGAGATCTTCTTCGACTATTGCTCTTGGATGTTCCCGATTCTTGAGGAGTTCGATAAGAACACCAGCTATAGTGCCTACAGCAAGGAAGCGTTGCGTACTCCGGGGCACCTTTCCGAACGCCTGCTGAACATCTATTTGATGCATCATAAGCGCATCGGTTCCAATTGGAAGTTCAAGGAGCTTCAGTGTGTTCACTTTACCAATCCGGAACCCGCTGAAGAGCTGAAGCCTCTTGATATGTTTGACAAGCCGATCGTTCCAGTCGTGTTTGCCGCGGATGATAATTATGTTCCACAGCTCACCACCACGGTTTATTCGGCCATGAAGAATGCTGATCCGACATATTTCTATGATGTTGTGGTTCTACAACGAAACATCGCTTGGGATAAGCAGGAACGACTGCGTGACTTCTTCAAGCAGTTCCCGAACATGTCATTGCGATTCACCAATGTGGAGCGTGAGCTGTCTGGATACGATCTTTCCACGAATAATGCTCATATCAGCATCGAAACCTACTATCGATTCCTGATCCAGAAGCTATTGCCGTTCTACGACAAGGTGCTGTATTTGGATTCGGATATCGTCATCAATGGCGATATTTCCAAGTTGTACAACACCGACTTGCAAGGCAAGCTGCTCGGTGCGATTCGAGATATCGACTTCCTTGCCAACCTCAACGTCAAGCATGGCAAGCGCATGGGGTATGCCAAGAATGTGCTGAAGATGAAGAATCCTTACGATTACTTCCAAGCTGGCGTTCTCGTGCTCAACACCAAGGCCATGCGCGAGCGCTACACCATCAAGCAGTGGCTTACGTATGCGTCTAACCCTGCGTTCATCTATAACGACCAAGATGTGCTTAACGCACACTGTGAGGGAGAAGTACTGTATTTGCCGTGGGAGTGGAATGTGGTTCACGATTGCGGCGGACGCGTCGGCAATCTGTTTGTGCAGGCTCCGAACGACATTTATGACGCCTACATGAAGTCACGCAACAATCCGAAGATCATCCATTACGCTGGTTTTCAAAAACCATGGACCGATCCAGATTGCGATTTCGCCTCCATCTATTGGAAATACGCACGTGAAACCCCGTTCTATGAGCGTCTGCTCAAGCGCGTGGTGAAGGCGAACGAACCGAAAATCCCTGAAGAGGCGCTTCGTCCAAAGCACGAACGCGCCGTTGGAGAGGATAACCCTATTCGCAAGATTGTCGATCCACTCATGCCAATAGGTTCCCGCCGTCGTGCCATGGCGAAGGCCATCGGTCGCGCGGTTCGAGGAAGGGAATAATCGCATTGAAACAGACCACAAAAAGTTTTAGAATTACCGAACATAACTTTGCTTATCTCGTCCCCATTCTTCTGGGTACGTTGTTTGGCATGTGTTCTTTTATTGGCCAGCATGAGGGCAAAATCGACACTCGAAATGCGCTGCTTTATGTGAACACTCTCTTTTATATTGCCCTGTTCACATTACTGTTTTTCGCTGCGACAAAAATAGTTCCGCGCATAAATCACCATAACGAATCACTGAGTAAACCGTTTGAAGCGTTCCGCAAACTCACAATGGACTGGTCTCCTCGATCCATTATCACGTTATGGTGTCTCGTAACGGCATTCTGGATTCCGTATTTTGTAGCTTATTTCCCGGGCGTCTACTGGTACGATACTTCCTGGCAGCTGATGGAATATTATGACCCTTCAGTGCCGTTCACCGATCATCATCCCTTCATGATGACGTATTTGTATGTCGGATTCGCACATATTGGCAAAGCATTGTTCAATAACGCTATCTATGGATTGTACCTGCTAGTGCTCGTGCAGTCGCTACTGTCCACATTGGCCATCGCTTGTACAGTCTGCTATACAGGCAAATACAACATACCTTGGAAATGCCGTTTCTTTATCGCTGCATTTCTTACCTTTTTCCCCATCATCCCCATGATGTCGATGTCTCTTGCGAAAGATACTTTCAATACGCCATTTTTCGTATTCTTCTCTATCGCATTCTGTGAACTTTGGAGAACACAAGGGGAAATTTTAAAATCCGTTTCATTTAATGTTTTCTTTATCTTAGATGTATTGGCCGTATCCTTAACAAAAAAAACAGGCATGTATATCATTGTTCTGGCTCTACTTCTTTTGGCATGCTTCGTTGTCAAACATTGGTCCTGTAAAATAGCTACTATTGTTTTAGGTAGCGTTCCTTATTTGGTTGTTGGTGTAATCGTGCCAACTTTTATTTTGCCAGCATTGCACATTGCCCCAGGGGAAAGTAACGAGATTCTTGCTGTGCCCATGCAACAAGTCGCCAATGTGGTGCATAACCATAAGGATGATTTGAGTGTAGCCGAAATCGACGAAATCCAACAAATTTACCATATGGATATTGGTCAACTCCAAGATGCTTACTGTTGGTATAAAGCTGATCCGATAAAAGGACAGGAATTATCTTCTGAAGATGTCCATGCCTTAATCACGACATGGATGAAACAACTGGTTAGACATCCCGGCGACATGATAGCAGGATGGGGTGGACTCTCCGTCGCATGGTTCTCATTCAATGTCGCATCAGGAGAAGAACAAGATCTCAGCATGATGCTTCCAATCAACAATTCCAAACATCATTATCAAAACATCGAACAATATATTCCTTGGACAGATAACACTAAAGCTGGTAATGCGATTGGACGATTCTACGCAGACACATTATCAGCGACGCCTATATTCAATATCATATGGCAAAAAGCCTTTTGGGCTACAATACTTCCTTTTGCCATCATGTTTCTCATACTGAGATCCAAGAAGAACAAACTTAATCTGTTGATGCTTAATCTGCCAATGTTCATCACAATGCTTGTTCTATTTGCTGGACCGATTTCCACGCACACGGAGGCAACACGCTATGTGTTGCCTATGCTGTATATCATTCCACTGTTTCTATCACTTACGCTGAAGCATTTGCCTGAAGAATCCTAAATCGTCTCTCCGGACGTGAGTCCTACGCTGACTCACTTCGATAGTAGGGCTCGTTTCACCTTTGAGATGCACCACTTGCCGACATATACGGCAATGCCAGTAAGCAGATAGACCGCAATGGCCTTAATGAATGGGTGGTATTGCCCAAACGTCAGGATGCGCTCGAAAGGCCCACCAAGCGTAAGGTTCACCAGCAGTAGGTGGAACATATATACACCGAGCGAGACGCTGGACACTTTGCGAATTATCGACTTCATTCTGTCAGATCCACGCTGAAGGGATGGCTCCAGCGCTTTGCAGAGCATGAACAGTGATACCGCGGATATCACACATAACGGAGAGGAAATGCCGACAAGATAATTCTGGTATTCCACCCCCCATCGAATTCTGGAAGAAACCGTTCCACCATAAACCGCCGAGGAACATCAACGTCACAGATCCTAGGAAAGTTGCGGCCCATGCAAGCGCATTCCAATGCAACGGCAAGCCGTAGTTTTCCAAATAATATCCCAGCAGGAAATACAGCAGGGCACTGGAAGCAAATAGCGGCCAGCTCAACAATGGGCTGAAATATTCCTCGTTGATTCCAATGGCTTTTGCTGCAGGAATCAGAATTGAACAGAACAGCGTCAGTGCAATAGCATATTCCAACAAACGACGGTCATGGACGATTTTTGAAAGCAATGGAGTCAATAAGTACAAATAGATGATGGTATACAGGAACCAGTAAATATCGATAATGGAGTTGGTAAGGAATCTCTTGCAAAAATCGACAGGACCGAAACCATCGGCGATTGATTGCGCTCCATAAAACAGGCCGGGGAGCAAACCGAACAATAAATAGCAAGCGATGCTGCCCAGAATCAACGCACGTCCCACTCGTACGAATCGTTTTTTGAAAAACACTTTCGTAGAATATTTCTTCCGGTAATCCAAAAGATTCATTCCGCTGACCATGAAGAAAATAGGCACGGCGAAAATAAACATCGCCTGCATGAGCTCTTGGAATGTCCATAGAAAAGTATGTTGCAGAGAGAACACACCTAAAGACGTATGCAGACATACCACGGCAAAGCAGGAAACAATGTTCAGCACGTCCACAAATACATAGTGAGTACCGTGACAGCTGCTTTCCCGCCTGTCGACAGAGCCTTGCCACATATCTGTTTGTCTCGCCGTCACTGATCGTCCTTTCCTTCTCCAACTTGCACGCCCTTAGCATATCAACGCTAAAGTATCTCCGACAGAAGCGGAAACTCATCCGCAGGCGTCCGCTCTCATATCTAATCTGGAAAACACAGCATCTTTATCTACGAATCAGAAGTCCGAGACATGAAAAACAAGTTTGGAAACCGCTATACTCGCGCCATAGCAACGTTCCACTTTCATAAATTTGTTCAGATGTTTAGAAGAACTTTCTCATTGACACTGTCATTCATTCTGTTTTCCTGCGTACGCTCAGGAAAGCAAGAAAACACCACAAGAAAACGGAAACACCGCCCTTCCTTTACCGAGCTGTGTAATGGACAGCATGGTTCTGCAACAGAACAAAACCACCACCTTAAGCGGCTCAGCTCAGAAATCCTCATCGGGGAAAACAATTTCCGTTACTTTGCGAGAAGGAAAGCATAAATACGCCAGTTCTTCAACAATCGATAAAGCAGGAAAATTTTCAATCAAGTTGCCTAGAATCAAAGGGTCACTTGCCCAATACACCATGGAATTTGCCATAGCTACCACCGTGATGAAAACACGGTACATGATGTATGCGTGGGCGAACTTTTTATAGCCGCTGGCCAATCGAACATGGAGATCAACTATAACGATTATTTCAAAAGCGATTCGGCATTCAAGACGAACACTTCGTCACGCTACACTCGTGATAATTAATGTGAATCGATAAATCCATTTGCTTCAAGTATGCAACATCACCTATAATCCATTCCCCATGCAGACCAGTACAAGGGATATAGTGGAGCATATGCCTGAGAATTCGAACGTTTCCGTTGCAGTACTTCTTCCTTGCTATAACGAGGAAGTCACCATCGGCAAGGTCATTCGTGATTTCAAAACGTCTTTGCCGCAAGCAGACATCTACGTATACGATAACAACTCCACTGACCGCACTGCAGAAATCGCCGCGTCAGAAGGCGCTATCGTACGTAAGGAGCCACGTCAGGGCAAGGGCAATGTCATCCGAGCCATGTTCGAAGATATCGACGCTGACGTGTACATCATGTCTGATGGCGACGATACGTACCCGGCTGACGCGGCACCAGCCATGGTCGACAAGATTCTTGAAGGCTATGACATGGTGATTGGAGACCGCTTGAGCTCCACGTACTTCCAGGAGAACAAGCGCCCATTCCACAACTTCGGCAATAGGCTCGTACGTGGATCCATCAATGGACTGTTCGGAGCTCACGTAACCGATATCATGACTGGCTACCGAGCGTTCTCCTTCACTTTTGTAAAGACCTACCCAGTGCTGTCCCGTGGTTTTGAGGTCGAAACCGAAATGACTATTCATTCGCTGAACAACAATCTCCGTCTTTATGAGATGCCGATTCAGTACCGTGATCGCCCTGAAGGTTCCGTCAGCAAACTTGATACC
>ENA-OXQG01000029-OXQG01000029.1-human-gut-metagenome-genome-assembly--contig:-NODE-29-length-15601-cov-9.28046_pt1 | contig 15601 bp, 5 predicted proteins | sample MGYA00249579_ERZ652557 | MGnify/ENA primary metagenome ERZ652557 (study PRJEB26925, sample SAMN05826837) | human gut metagenome | biome: ENVO:2100002; feature: ENVO:00000062; material: ENVO:00002003... | reverse complement strand
ATCGCTCAGTGTCTCGTGGGCTCGGAGATGTGTATAAGAGACAGATACATGAGCATCGCGGCGCCGGCCTGCTTCCACGGCAGCATCAGCGCGGCCAGCATCACCACGAACGTCTGTAGCGTGATCGGCACCGGCGTGCCCGGAATCGGCACGGCGCCGGCCGCGGAGGCGGTCCACATGAGCACGGCGAACAGCGCCGGCTTGAGGATGGATCCGACAGTGCCGCTGGTGGCGGTTTTCAGCGTGGTTTTGAGTGTCAGCATTGCGTTACGCACGATAATTCTCCTTGGATGTGATTGCATTACGTTGATGAATCGACGATTGTTGACAGCCGAAATGATGGCAAGCGCGAAAGTGACGAAAATGCAAGGTTTGTCAACTTATGCCCCCAATCGTAGGCTTGCCAAGTTTCGGTAACGTTTGTGGAGCCTTACAAAAAGATTGCGTGTCTTTTGTGGGAAACGAGTTCACGATTTTTCGTTCGCGCGACCAAACTTGACGTTATGCCTAAAAATGTCAACAAACTTCTGGTGGCGAATCGCGGAGAAATCGCGCTTCGCGTAGTGCGCACCGCCCGTGAGATGGGGATTCCCACGGTTGCGGTGTACGCGGAGCAGGATCGCCATGCACAATACGTGCAGATGGCTGACGACGCATATCTGCTTTCCGGAGACACGTATAAAGACACCTATCTCAACGAGGATCTGCTGATCGACATTCTGCAGCGCAGCGGTGCCGACGCAGTGCATCCAGGCTACGGATTCCTTTCCGAAGTGGCCACTTTCGCGCAGAAAGTGATCGATGCGGGTGCGGCTTGGGTTGGTCCGAATCCGAAAGCCCTCGTGGATTTGGGGGATAAGATCACCGCACGTCGTGTGGCCACGTTCGCCAAAGTTCCGCCGGTTCCCGGCATTTCCCAGTCGATTTCCGACATGCGATTGCTGCTGGATTTCGCGCATACGCACGGTTATCCGCTCATGCTTAAGCGTACCGATGGCGGCGGCGGTCGCGGCATCACGCTCGTGCACAACGATGACGAGCTGCGTGGTTTCTACATGAATCATGATGCGCTGCAGGGCGGTGATCTGAACGAATATTTCGTGGAACGATTCATCGACAAAGGACGTCACGTCGAAACGCAGTGCGGCCGCGACTCGCACGGCAACTTCACCGTGTATTCCACGCGCGACTGCTCCGTGCAGCGCCGCAATCAGAAGCTTGTCGAAGAGGCGCCGGCACCGTTCCTTTCCTCCGAGGTGACCGACCAGCTGGAAACCTACTCTCGCCGACTGTTCGAAGCCGTCGATTACGAGGGGCTTGGCACCTGCGAATTCATGGTGACCGAACAGGGCAAAGTGTACTTCCTGGAAGTCAATCCGCGTCTGCAGGTGGAGCATACCGTCAGCGAGGAGGTCTGCGGACTTGACCTGGTGCGCGAGCAGCTGACCATCGCCAACGGTGGGGAACTGACCGTGAACCATCCGCTTCGTGGACACAGTTTTGAACTGCGCCTGACCTGCGAGGATCCGGCGAAGAACCTCGCGCCAAGCTCCGGCACGCTGGCCTCGTTGCGCTGGCCGTCCGGCCCGGGCATCCGTGTGGATTCCGGCGTGGTCGAAGGCGACACCATTTCGCCGAAATTCGATTCGATGATGGGCAAACTCGTGGTCACCGCATCTGACCGAGCGGCAGCAGTGGCCCGCGTGCGCCGCGCCTTGAGCGAGCTGAAGGTGGAAGGCGTGCCGACTCCGGCAAGCTTGTTCGAACAGATTTTCAACGACGACGAATTCACCGCCGAACACGGTGTTGCATACGATGTCAGCACCAAATGGCTGGAACGCAAGTACCTCAACAAGGAAGCCGCATCATCGCAAGGCGGGCAGCCGGCGTCCATGTCTGGCGCTTCCGAGGTCGACAAGAAGGAATCCAGCGAAACCTTCGTCATCGAAGTCAACAATCGCAGAGTGTCGCTGACCGTGCCGAACGACATCGTCGCCAACCTGACGGGCGGTGCCAAAGCTCGTGACGCGAAACGTGCCATCCAGCCGCTGCGTGGGCAGGGACTGCATCATGCGCAGAAAAAACAGCAAAGCAACGACGGCCAATCCGGTGTGATCGCAAGCCCGATGCAGGCCGTCGTGACGCGTATCAATGTGGCCGAAGGCCAGCAGGTGGCCAAGGGCGACCTGCTCGTCGTGCTCGAATCCATGAAGATGGAAAACTACGTGTATGCGCCGGTCAAGGGCGCTGTCACCAAGATTTTCGTGGGACCCGCGGCGGGCGTGGAAGCCGGCGAAACGTTGATGACCATCGACGTGACCGGAGCGAACGGTACGAAAGCCGGCGAAAACGGCGCAACTGGCGCTGCTGTTGACGGAACCGCAACCGACGGAACTATGGAAGGGGGTAAGTGATGACTGATATCATCGCAAGCCCGGCCGTCAAAGAAGCCGTGAAGATCGTAATGGAGCAGCAGGAGCGACTCGGCAAAAACGCGGCCGAAGCCGTCTCCGCGGCCGACCTGCCGGGCGCATCCCAGCCAATCCGCGCATCCGTGCTTCGTGCGGCGCAACTCGCGCACGAAGCGGAAGATCATGCCCGCAATCGCCAGCATGTCAAAGGCAAGCTGACGGCGCGCGAACGTCTTGACCTGCTGCTTGACACCGGTTCCTTCGAGGAAATCGGACGATTCTGCGGCGGCGACATCAACGGCGGACGCGCGGGAGCGGCGGTCATCACCGGTTTCGGCGAAGTGTTCGGACGCAAAGTGGCCGTATACGCACAGGACTTTTCCGTGCGCGGCGGCACGCTGGGAGTCGCGGAAGGCCGCAAAATCTGCCGATTGATGGACAAAGCGCTCGACTTGAAAGTGCCGATCATCGCGCTTATCGATTCGGGCGGCGCCCGCATTCAAGAGGGCGTGGCCGCGCTGACGCAATACGGGCATCTGTTCCGTAAAACCTGCGACGCCAGCGGTTTCGTGCCGCAGCTCTCGCTGATTCTCGGCCCATGCGCGGGTGGAGCCGTGTACTGCCCGGCACTGACCGATCTGATCATCATGACCCGTGAAAACTCCAACATGTTCGTCACCGGTCCTGACGTGGTCAAAGCGGCCACAGGCGAAGTGATCAGCATGGACGACCTCGGCGGCGGATACGTGCACAACGCCACCTCCGGTGTGGCGCACTACCTGGGCGAAGACGAAGCCGACGCGATCGACTACGCACGAACCGTGCTCGCCTACCTGCCGTCCAACTCCGACCTGCAGCCGCCCACCTACGCGTACGCCGCAACCCGCGCCGACCGTGACGTGGCCAAGCGACTTGCCACCATCGTGCCGGACAACGACCGCCAGCCGTACGACGTGCTCGACGTGATCCGCTGCATCGTGGACTACGGCGAATTCGTGCAGGTGCACGAGCTGTTCGCAAGCTCCGCAGTGGTGGGATTCGCCTGCGTGAACGGGCATCCGGTCGGCATTGTGGCAAACCAGCCGAACGTCAACGCGGGCATCCTTGACGTGGATTCCTCCGAAAAAGTGGCACGATTCGTGCGTCTGTGCGACGCGTTCAACCTGCCGGTCGTCACCTTGGTGGACACCCCCGGATACAAGCCTGGCGCCGAACAGGAACATGCGGGCATCATCCGCCGCGGCGCGAAAGTGATCTACGCCTACGCCAACGCGCAAGTGCCGCTGGTCACCGTGATCCTACGCAAAGCCTTCGGCGGAGCCTATATCGTGATGGGATCCAAAGCCATCGGAGCCGACCTCAACTACGCGTGGCCATCCAGCCAAATCGCAGTGCTCGGCGCGGCCGGAGCGGTGAACATCATCCACCGCAAAGACCTGCAGAAAGCCAAAGATGCAGGCAAAGACGTCGAAGCGCTCCGAGCCAAATACGTGGCCGACTACGAACGCACCACCGTCAACGCGAATCTATCGCTGGAAATGGGCGAAATCGACGCCATGATCGACCCCGAGCAAACCCGCGAAACCATCATCGAATCGCTCAAACTGCTCTCCAGCAAGAAACGCGTGCGCAAAACCACCAAACACCACGGCAACCAGCCGTTGTGACGGGCGCAAAGTGCGCGGATGAATCGTAAGCAAACGTAAACGCAAGAACACATCGCAAGATTTTTGAAACAAGTAAGGAACATCATGAACACCTTTTTTCTTGACCGACTGAACAGCGAGCCGCACGCACTCGCCTTCGCAGGCCAATCCACCCCATGGCCGGTGACGCTCGCCGACCAGAGCGCCAATCCGGTGCTCGACGAAGCCCTGCATACCCACGCCGACGCAGCCCAGGCACTGCTGTACCCGGTGTCAGCCGACCTGCTCGCCACCACCGGGCGCCCGGTCGACCTGTTTGGATTCGAGCCAAATCCGGCGCGACTTGGCGCTGCCGCAGCGGCTTCCGCCAGCGTTCCGGGCATTGCTCTCGCCCAGTTGGGTGCGCTGCTCGACGCTGCTTCCCTCGGCTACAATCCCGCCGTTGCCAAGCCGGTTGCCGTGCTCGGTCACTCCCAAGGCGTGCTCGCCGTGCACATGGTGCAGGCGATCGTCGAAGCGGGTTCCATTGAGGCGGCTTCCGCGCAAATCGATGAAATTCTTGCGATTGCCACGCTGATCGGCGTTGCCGGCACCCGTCAGGCGCGTCAGCTTGGCCTTGCCGCACGTCACGGCGAAGCCACGCCGATGCTGTCTGTCAAGGACATCACCCGCGCCCAGGTGGATGCGCTGATCAAGCGTGTTTCCGGTGCCCGAGGCCCGATCGCCGTGGCAGTCACCAATTCCGCCACGCATTATGTGCTCTCCGGCTACCCGGAGGATCTGGCCGCGTTCGGCGTGGAAGTGGCCAAGGAGCACAAGCACCAGGCCAAGCTGCGCGAAGAGAAGGTGCGTGGCGGTCGCGTGTTCGAACCGGTGCTCGAATACCTTGACGTGACCCTGCCGTTCCACAGCCCGCTGATGGCCGAGGCTGTTTCACAGGCTGTTTCATGGGCGGAATCCTGCGGAATCAACGCCGACCACGCTCGCGAGCTCGCCGCCGAAGTGCTGCTCAACCATGTGGATTGGGCCGCCCGCGTGCGTGCGCTCATGAAATCCACCGATCCGAGCGCCCTGTGGGTGTTGGACTTTGGCCCGGGAACCACTGTCGGCAAGCTGTTCTCCACCGTTGCCCAAGGCACTGGCGTCGGCGTGGTGGAAGCCTCCACCGTGGCCGATCGTGGCGAACTCTCCACGCTGGAAACCCTGCCGGAGCGCACCCAGAACTGGACCCGCTTCGCACCAAGCATCATCCACACCTCCGCCGGAGACAAGGTACGCACCGCATTCACCGAACTGACCGGCAAGGCGCCGGTGCTGCTCGCCGGCATGACCCCGACCACCGTGGAACCGGAAATCGTGGCGGCGGCCGCCAACGCCGGCTACTGGGCGGAACTCGCAGGCGGCGGTCAGGTGACCGTCAGCGTGTTCGACCGTCATGTCGCCAAGCTGGAAGAAGAGCTTGAAGAAGGCCGTACCGTTGAATTCAACGCGATGTTCATGGACCGCTACTTGTGGAACCTGCAGTTCGGATCCCAGCGCATCGTGCCGAAGAAGCGTGCCAGCGGCACCCCGATCGACGGCGTGGTCGTGTCCGCGGGCATTCCGGAACTTGACGAGGCCGTGGAACTCATCCACACTCTCAACGCCGACGGATTCCCGTACGTGAGCTTCAAGCCGGGCACCGTCGACCAGATTCGCCAGGTGGTGCGCATCGCCAAGGCCGTAGCTCCGGTCAAGGTGCTCATCGAAGTCGAAGGTGGTTCCGCAGGTGGACACCATTCGTGGGAATCATTGGACGATCTGCTGCTGAGCACCTATGCCGAAGTGCGTGAACAGGCCAATCTGGTGCTCGTGGTCGGCGGTGGCATCGGCACGCCGGAACGTGGCGCCGACTACATCACCGGCGAATGGTCCGCCGAATACGGTCGCCCGCTCATGCCGGTGGACGGCGTGCTTGTCGGCACCGCCGTGATGACCGCCAAAGAGGCGCACACCAGCCCTGAAGTCAAGCAGATGCTCGTCAACACCCCAGGCATTCCCGCCAAGGGAGCAGACGTCGATCCGTTCGCTCCGCTGGGCGAACAGTGGGTGCCGAGCGGCCAAGCCAAGGGTGGAGTCACCTCCGGCCTGAGCCACCTGCATGCCGATATGTACGAGCTGGAAAACTCTTCCGCGCGTTGCGGACGCCTGCTGGTGCGCGTGATGAAGCATCCGGAAGAGCTGGAAAGCCGCCGTGAGGAAATCATCGATGCGTTGAACGCCACCGCGAAGCCGTATTTCGGTGACCTGAAGGCCATGACCTATCTCGCATGGGCGCAGCGTTTCGCCGATCTCGCTTTCCCGTGGGTAGATGAAACCTATGCCGATCGCTTCCTGCACTTGCTACAGCGTATCGAAGCCCGCGTCACCACGAAGGAAAGCGGCGAATTCGCATCGCTGTTCGCATCCCGTGCCGATGTGGAATCCGATCCGCATGCGGCCATCGCCAAGCTTGCCGAAGCCTATCCGCAAGCTGATGAACTGACCGTCACCCCGATGGATGAAGCTTGGTTCCCGGTGCTCGTGCGTGAATACCCGAAGCCAATGCCGTTCGTGCCCGTCATCGACAACGACCTGCTGCGTTGGTGGGGTCAGGATCAGCTGTGGCAGTCCGAAGACTCCCGTTACTCCGCCGATTCCGTGCGTATTATTCCTGGTCCGATCTCCGTTGCGGGCATCACCACCGTTGACGAACCGGTCGCCGACATTCTTGGCCGTTTCGAAGAGGCCATGGTCAAGCGCGTTTCCGCCGAATCGCCAAGCGCAGACAAAACCGCGTTTGCCCAGCTCGGCGCGGCATCTTCCGCAGAAGAATTCATTCGCAAATCCCCGAACATCTCGTGGGTGGGCCATCTCATGGCAAACCCGGCGTACGGTACCAGCAACGGTGACGCCAACTACGAAATCCGCAAGATTTCCAGCGAAGGAAGCATCGAAAAGTACGATCTCGACATTCATCTCGATACCTACTGGGACAACGATCCTGACGGTGGCGCATCCAAGCACGCCGTACGCGACATCGTCATTCCGCTGAACGTGGACGGCAACGAATCCGGGCTCTTCCCGGTGGTCGACCGCGACCGCCTGCCGGAACACGTGTACCGCATGCTTGCCGACACCGCGGGCATCGGCAATACCGCCATCACCGGCGACAAGCTCACCGCCATGCCCGTTATTGAGCAGGTGGCAGACAAAGCCGCCCATCCGTTCGGACAGGCGCATACCAGCTACACGCTGTCCGCCAACCTCGGCTTCGACCATGAAGCGGCCACCGGCGGCGCGCTGCCGAGCAATCTGGTGCCGTCGCGCATCGCACCGGACGCACTCGTCGGACCGGCATGGCCCGCCATCTACGCGGCCCTCGGATCCGTATACGTCAACGGCTTCCCGGTGATCGAAGGCCTGCTCAACGCAGTGCATCTCGACCATCTCATCGAACTGGAAGTCAGCGAAGACGAGCTGCTCAAGCACACTGGCGAACAGATCGCACTGACCAGCTGGGCCGAAAACTACTTCGAATCGGCATCCGGCCGTGTGGTGACCATCCACGTCACCCACAGCGCACAAGACGGCACCGTGCTTGCCAACGAAACCGAGCGTTTCGCCATCCGTGGCCGCGCATATTCCGACGCACTGCCGCCGGAAGCGCCGGACTACGGCGGAATCGAAGCGGAAATCGAAAGCACTCCGCGCCGACTGCTGCGCCGTGTCAAGGTGACCGCTCCGCACGAGATGACCGCCTTCGCCCGTACTTCCGGCGATTTCAACCCGATCCACACCTCGCATCGTGGCGCTGCCGTTTCCGGTCTTGCGGCACCGCTCGTGCACGGCATGTGGCTCTCCGCAACCGCGCAATACGCGGTGCAGGCGCTTGACGGCAAGGGTGCGCACTACGAAATCGCAGGCTGGACCTACAACATGTACGGCATGGTGCAGCTCGACGACGAAGTGGAAATCTCCGTCGAGCGTGTCGGACGTGTGGCACACTCCGGCATGGTGCTCGAAGTGACCAGCCGCATCGACGGCAATATCGTGTCTCGTGGCACCGCCATCGTACGTGCGCCGAAGTCCGCCTTCGTCTACCCGGGCCAGGGCATACAGCAGCAGGGCATGGTGCTCGACGAGCGTGCCAAGTCCCCGGCCGCACGAGACGTGTGGGAGCGTGCCGACAAGGTGACCTGCGAGAAGCTTGGATTCTCGATCCTCGCCGTCGTGCGTGACAATCCGAAGGAACTGACCGCCAACGGCGTGACCTACCGCCATCCGGAAGGACTGCTCAACCTGACCCAGTTCACGCAGGTGGCGCTCGCCACCGTGGCATTCGCCCAGACCGCACGTCTGCGCGAAGCCGGCGCCGACATTTGGCCGGCCTATTTCGCGGGCCACTCGCTGGGCGAATACAACGCCCTGAGCTCCTTCGCCGGCGTGATTCCGCTGGAAACCGTGATCGAACTCGTGTTCCACCGCGGTTCCACCATGCACCACCTCATTCCGCGTGACGAGAAGGGTCGCTCCAACTACCGCATGGGTGCGCTGCGTCCGAACCAGTTCGGTGTGGGCGACGACGGCGTACGCGAATACGTCGAATCCGTGTCGAAGGCTTCCGGCGAGTTCCTGCAGATCGTGAACTACAACCTGGCTGGCCAGCAGTATGCCGTGGCAGGCACCATCGCCGGTCTGAAGGCGCTGAAGGCCGATTCCGACCGCCGCGTAGCCGAATATGGCGGCAAGCCGGCATTCATGCTGGTGCCGGGCATCGATGTGCCGTTCCATTCCACGCTGCTGCGCAAGGGTGTGCCGGAATTCCGCGACAAGCTTGACGCGCTCCTGCCGCAGACCATCGATTACCGTGGTCGCTTGGTCGGACGCTACATTCCGAACCTGGTTGCGGCTCCGTTCGAAATGACGAAGGAATTCGCGGCCAAGATTCTCGAAGTCGTGCCGTCCGAGCGCATTCAGGCCGCTTTGGATGATCCGCAGATTTGGGATTCCTATGCTGCTGATGATCAGAAGCTCGGTCGATTGCTGCTTACGGAACTGCTGTCTTGGCAGTTCGCCTCCCCGGTGCGTTGGATTGAGACGCAGGCTCTGCTGTTCGGTTCCGCCGAGCAGGGCGGTCTTGGTGTGGAAGAGTATGTTGAGGTTGGTCTCGGCAATGCTCCGACACTCGCCAATCTTGGTGCCAAGACGTTGCGTCTGCCACAGTTTGCCGGTCGCGATGTGACGGTGTACAACGTTGGTCGCGATGAGGGCCGCGTATATATGACCGATTCCGATTCGTTGGTTCCGGAAGAAGATGCCGACGATTCTGCAGTTGCGGCTGCGGCTTCTTCTGCGGCTGCTGCTCCGGCTGTTGCCTCAGCTCCTGCGGCGGCTCCTGCAGCCGTTGCGGAAGTTCCGGTTGCCGCAGCTTCCGCTGGCGCTCCGTCTGGTGCCGCCGTTGCGGATATTCCATTCAAGGCATCCGATGCGATCGCCACATTGCTGGCTTACTCGGCCAAGGTTCGCCCCGATCAGATCGGCGAAAGCGATACCACCGATACGCTGACTAATGGCGTGTCTTCCCGCCGTAACCAGTTGCTTATGGACATCAGCTCCGAACTGGGCGTGGCTTCCGTGGACGGTGCCGCCGAAGCGACGGTCAAGGCGCTGAGCGCTTTGGTCAACAAGGTCGCTCCGAACTACAAGGCGTTCGGTCCGGTGCTGTCTGACATCGTGCGCGACCGTGTGCGTGGCATGTTCGGTGCCGCCGGTGTGAAGCTCGGCCAGATCACCAAGCGTGTGACCGATACATGGCAGCTTGGTGAAGGGTGGACTTCCCATGTGGTGGCTGCGCTCGTGCTCGAAACCCGTGAGGGGGCCAGCTCTCGTGGCGGTGATCTTGCCTCGTTGAGCACGGATGCCGCTTCCAATGCGGCCGCTGCCAACGCGCTGATCGATGCGGCCGTGCAGAAGGTTGCCGCCGACAAGGGCATCGCCGTTGCCATGCCGAGCGCTGGTGGCGCAGCTGGCGGGGCTGTGGTTGATTCCGCCGCTTTGGACGCGTTCGCGGCCAAGGTGACCGGTGCCGATGGCGTGCTCGCCTCCACGGCGAAGTTCGTGCTGAACCAGCTGGGCGTTGCCGCTCCGGTTGCCGAAGAAACTGCTGATGAGAACGCGGCTGTTGTGGCTGCGGTCGAAGCCGAACTCGGTGCTGACTGGCCGAAGCAGGTCGAACCTCGTTTTGACGAGCGCAAGGCCATTCTGTTCGACGATCGTTGGGCATCCGCACGTGAGGATCTGGCACGCGCCTACTACAACAACGATGAATCCGCATTGAACGGTAGCTTCATCGGTCTCGGCAAGACCATTGCCGACGAAGCCGCCTGGTATGCAGGCAAGAGCGACAACGCGGATCTGAAGGCCGCATTCAATCGTGTCGCTGCCGAAGCAGGAGAAAACGCTTCCGAATCGGCGGAAACCAGCCGTTTCGCTGGAGATATCGCCGTGGTGACGGGCGTGGCTCCGAACTCCATCGCAGCCCAGGTGGTCAACGGCCTGCTTGCAGGCGGTGCGACCGTGGTGGCCACCTCGCACAGCTTCAAGCCAAGCGTGAAGGCATGGGCCAAGCAGACCTATCGTGAGCATGCGGCCGGTGACGCCAAGTTGTGGCTGGTTCCTGCGAACCTGTCAAGCTACCGTGACGTGGACGCGTTGGTCACTTGGGTCGGCAATGTGCAGAAGAAGACTTCCGGTGCGACCACCACGATTCTCAAACCTGCTTACGAGCCGAGCCTGTTCTTCCCGTTCGCGGCTCCGCCGGTGCATGGCAGCCTCGCCGATTCCGGCGAACTGTTCGAATCCCAGGCTCGCCTCATGCTGTGGGGTGTTGAGCGTGCGATTGCCGGACTTGCGAAGATCGGTGCCGACACCGATGTGCAGCATAAGTTGCATGTGGTGTTGCCGGGATCGCCGAACCGCGGTATTTTCGGCGGCGACGGTGCCTACGGCGAAGTGAAGAGCGCGTTTGATGCGATTGTGAACCGTGCTCGCGCCGAAAAGGTGTGGTCGAGCCGTGTGACCTTCGCCCATCCGAAGATCGGCTGGGTGCGCGGCACGGGCTTGATGGGCGGCAATGATCCGCTGGTCGAAGTGGTGGAGCGTCACGGTCTGAAGACCTATTCCACCGCCGAAATCGCGGTCGAACTGCTGAACCTTTCCACCCGCGAATCCCGTATCGAAGCAGCCAAGGCCCCGCTCGACGTGGATCTGACCGGCGGACTCGGCAACGAGCCGATCGACATCAAGGCACTGCGTGCGGAAGCCATGGAAGACGCGGCCCAAGCGGAAGCGGCGAATGCCAAGAACGCAATCGCAAGCAACGAATCCGATACCGCGGCCAAGACGCTCATCAAGGCGCTGCCAAGCCCGCGTGCTCCGCGTCAGGCCAAGGTCGATCTTGCCGATTGGCAGAACGTCAGCGCACGTCCGGAAGACGAAATCGTCATCGTGTCCGTGGGTGAACTTGGCCCATGGGGCTCCGGCCGCACCCGTTTCGAAGCCGAACTCGGCATCCATTCCGACGGCCAGGTGGATCTGTCTGCCGGCGCGGTGCTCGAACTGGCATGGAATATGGGCCTGCTGACGTGGAACGACAGCCCCAAGCCGGGCTGGTACGACGTTGATGGCAACCTCGTGCCTGAGGAGGATATCGCGGAACGTTACCATGACGAGGTCGTGGCCCGTTCCGGCGTGCGTCCGTTCGACGAAGGCATGGGCAACGACTACAAGGACGGCACCGACGAGGAAGAGGCCGAGGTGTTCCTTGACCACGATGTGACCTTCTCGGTTCCGACTCGTGAGATTGCCGAAGAGTACGTCAAGCTTGATGAAGCGCACACCAGCTTCGCGGCCGATGCGGAATCCGGCGAATGGAACGTCACCCGCCATGCCGGCTCCATGATTCGCGTGCCTCGCCGCGCGGCCATGACCCGCACGGTCGGCGGCCAGTTCCCGAAGGGCTTCGATCCGGTCAAGTGGGGCATTCCGGCTTCCATGGTCGGCGATGTCGACAAGATCGCCTTGTGGAACATCGTTACTACGGTCGACGCCTACCTGTCCGCAGGCTTCACGCCGACCGAAATCCTCGAGGCGGTGCATCCGTCGATGGTGGCCTCCACGCAGGGCACCGGTTTCGGCGGCATGGCCTCCATGCGCAAGCTGTACTTGGATCGCTTCCTCAACCATGAGATTCCGACCGACATTCTGCAGGAGGCTCTGCCGAATGTTGTCGCAGCCCACGTGATGCAGTCCTACATCGGCGGCTACGGCAATATGGTTCAGCCGGTTTCCGCCTGCGCCACGGCTGCCGTCTCCCTTGAAGAGGGTGCCGACAAGATCGCGCTCGGCAAGGCCGACTTCGTGGTCACCGGTGCGATCGACGACATCGGTGTGGAATCCGTGATCGGCTTCGGCAACATGAACGCCACCGCCAATTCGGAGGAAATGTACGCCAAGGGCATCGACGCGCGCTTCTTCTCCCGTGCCAACGATCGTCGTCGTGGCGGATTCGTGGAATCCCAGGGCGGCGGCACCATCCTGCTGACCCGTGGCGATATCGCGTTGAAGCTCGGCCTGCCGGTTGCCGGTGTAATCGGATTCGTGCACTCCTACGCCGACGGCGCGCACACTTCCATTCCGGCTCCGGGATTGGGGGCGCTTGCAGCGGGCATGGGCGGCAAGGATTCCAAGCTGGTGCGCGATCTGGCCCGTCTCGGCGTCACCCCGGATGACATCGCCGTGGTTTCCAAGCACGACACGTCCACCAACGCCAACGATCCGAACGAGTCCGAACTGCACAACACGTTGGCCCACGCCATTGGCCGCGCCGACGGCAACCCGCTGTTCGTGATCTCGCAGAAGACGCTTACCGGTCATGCCAAGGGCGGTGCCTGCATCTTCCAGGTCAACGGTCTGACCCAGCTGTTCAAGTCCGGCGTGATTCCGGCCAATGCCGCCCTTGACTGCGTTGATCCGAAGCTCATGCGCGACGACCACATGGTCTGGCTGCGCGAACCGCTGAAGGTCGGCTCCGTCAAGGCTGGCCTGGCCACGTCGCTCGGCTTCGGCCACGTGTCCGGCTTTGCGGCGATCGTCAATCCGGGCGCGTTCGAAGCGGCCGTGGCCAACACCGCGGGCGTCGAGGCACTGAATGCGTGGCGTGATCGCGCCAACGAGCGCTTGGCGGCCGGCCAGCGTCGCCTTGAGGAAGGCATGATGGGCCGCGCCGCGCTCTACGAGCCGATCGACAACCGTCGTTTCCATGAGGATGGCCGCGGCTACAACGCGCACGAAGTGGAGAAGGCCATGCTGCTCGATCCGAACGCGCGCCTGGGCGCATCCGGCTACTTCGAAGCCTGATCCCCGCGTCTGAGCGCCTGAAATTTCTGGCGCTCAGACGCACGATCATCAAAATCCCGTATCTGTCGCAATCTCAGTATTTCGCGGCAGATACGGGATTTTCATATTCTTGAATCACTCTACTTTCCGTCTGCACGATTTCCGTTTGGTGTCGTATTTTCACTTGTGCAGACGCGAAACGAGGGGCGCGCAATGCGGGTGGCAGAGGATGAAGCGCTTAGGTAGGATGGTGTCCTTGCATGAAAGCGAAGTGTCGCCCGCCTGTTTCGCGGAAGTCGACATGGTTCGTTTCTTCCTGAAAACTTTCGAAAGGCTGGAAAATGCTGGGTTTAGGGCATGACGTCGTGGATGTGCCTGCGTTCGCCGAGCAACTGGGCGAACCGGGGTCGCGCATGCGAAACCTGTTCTCCATGCGCGAGCTATGGCAGACCGCTCAACGTGTGCAGGTCAAAAGGGACGGTGAGGCGGTGCATCTTGCGGCCCGATGGGCGGGCAAGGAGGCTTTTCTCAAGGCGTGGTGCGAAGCGATTTCACGCAGGGCAAATGCCGATGGAGACATTGCCTATCCGTACACGCTCGACGATTTTCCTTGGGCGCGCATCGAAATACTTGACGATTCCCACGGCGTGCCCCGTGTCATGCTCTCGCCCGAGGTGCGACGCAAGTTGCGGCAATCGTTGGGATTGCCGGTTGATGGGGATGATCAATCGTGCGCAATCCATATTTCCATGAGTCATGACGGATCCGTCGCATCCGCGGTGGTGACGATAGAAGCGTGACCGCAAGTGATTGCGTCAATCGATTGACGTCAATCGCGACAACACCTCGAACCGGTTTGATAAAACCGTAAAATCACGCTACACTGGTGCCAACGTCGTGGCAACGAACGCTGCGGAATCCAACTCATAACAACGAAGTTCCCTGGGAAGAGGAGTCAAGGAATGGCACGGTCCAAATCCGACAAAGCATTTGACGAGCGCGTCGCACAATATAGTGAGGAACTGCGCGAACTATTGACGGATCTGTATGGGGAGCAGGCCGACGAAGCCTTCCGCAACCTCACCGAGCTGATGGCCAAAGCCCACGATGCGCGCCCCGCCGATCTGAAGCGTCTCGACACCAAGCGTCTCGCCGATCCGGAATGGTACAAGCGCGGCAACATGTTCGGTATGACCATGTACACCGATCTGTTCGCCGGGGATCTGAAGAAACTCGCCGACAAAGTGCCGTACCTGAAGGAACAGAAACTCACCTATCTGCACCTGATGCCACTGCTGAAAATGCCGCATCCGCAGAATGACGGCGGTTACGCAGTGGAGGATTTCGACACCGTCGACCCGTCGCTCGGCACCAACGAAGACCTCGCCGCGCTCACCAAGAAACTGCGTGCGGCGGGCATCAGCCTGTGCCTCGACTTCGTGATGAACCACACCGCATCCAGCCATCGCTGGGCCAAAGCCGCTCAAGCGGGCGATCCGAAATATCAGGACTACTACTACTGCCACGACGACCGCACCATCCCCGACCAGTATGACGCCGTGGTGCCGGAAGTCTTTCCGGCCACCGCGCCCGGCAACTTCACCTGGAACGAGCAGATGCACAAGTGGGTGCTCACCTCGTTCTATCCGTTCCAGTGGGATCTGAACTACCGCAACCCGAACGTGCTCGTGTCGGTGCTCTCCAGTGTGCTTGGCCTCGCCAATCTTGGCGTCGAAGTGTTCCGCATCGACGCGGTGCCTTACATCTGGAAGGAACTCGGCACCAACTGCCGCAATCTGCCGCAAGTGCACGCCATCGTGCGTATGCTGCGCATCGTGCTCGAATGCGTCTGCCCGGCCGTAGTGCTGAAGGGCGAAGTGGTGATGGCCCCCAAGGAGCTTGCCGCCTACTTCGGCACGCCGGAAAAGCCGGAATGCCACATGCTTTACAACGTGTCGATCATGGTGAATCTGTGGAGTGCGCTTGCCAGTGGGGACGTGCGCCTGCTCAAAGACCAGCTCGACAAGCTTAACGCGCTGCCGGAGAACTGCTGGTTCGTCAACTACCTGCGCTGCCATGACGACATCGGCTGGGGCTTGGACGAGCCGGTGGAGGAGAGCCTCGGCA
>ENA-OXQG01000028-OXQG01000028.1-human-gut-metagenome-genome-assembly--contig:-NODE-28-length-15623-cov-13.59_pt1 | contig 15623 bp, 14 predicted proteins | sample MGYA00249579_ERZ652557 | MGnify/ENA primary metagenome ERZ652557 (study PRJEB26925, sample SAMN05826837) | human gut metagenome | biome: ENVO:2100002; feature: ENVO:00000062; material: ENVO:00002003... | reverse complement strand
GAGATCGCTCAGTGTCTCGTGGGCTCGGAGATGTGTATAAGAGACAGGTATACGGTCAAGTCATAGCGTGCGCGGCTCAGTTCGTCATACAGCCCGTCGAATAATTCGCCCATGAACCAGCCGGCCAGCCGTTCGCGAGCCAGCATGGCAATGCGATTGGTGCGCGTCCGCTTGCCAGCGCCGCCGCCGAGCGAGACGCGGTGTAATTCAGCTCTTTGGCCGCTTTCAGCACCTTATCCCGCGTAGCTGCTGCCACGTGATCCTTACCTCGCAAAGCGCGGGATGCGGTAAAAGTTGAGACTCCGGCCGTGAGAGCTACGTCGTTGATGGTCGCGCGTTTCATGGTGAATGGGTGGCCGCCTTGTGGCTGTTACCCGGTCGTCCTTCCTCTGGCTGGTACCTGTTGTTTCGCTGTTGCAATAATGATATGCACATCATCAAATGCGGACGTTGTCGATGTTTAATCTCGAGGTGCTGGGCCTGTGGTGCCGCGCAACATGAGCGTCGTGGGAACAACGATGCAACTTTCTGTCAGAATTTCGCCTCGTGATAATCGGATTGCGGCATCTGCCGCTAATGCTCCGTAGGACCGAGGGTCGTGCCGAACGGTTGATATATTGAGCGCTTGTGCCATTGGCCAGTCATCGAATCCGATGACGGATATGTCCTCAGGTACGCGGAATCCGTATGAGCGAAGCGCATGGACTAGAGGAATGGCATTCTCGTCGCTGATGCAGCATACGGCGGTTGGGCGAGGGGAGAGTGCGAGCAGGCTACTGAGTGCCTCTGCTCCGGCAAATTCGTTGTCCTGTACTGCGATGATGTATCCGTCGGGCAAGTTGAGTCCCTCAGCCGCCATGCCAAGACGGAACCCTTCTATACGTTGGTCAGCTTCCCATATGAATCCGTTACTGGCTTGCTGCTTGCAGATAAAGGCGATATTGCGATGTCCCAGTCCTGCGAGCTGATGAACGGTTTGTCGCATTGCTATAATTTCGTCTACGCCGATGGAAATCATATCTCGCTGTTCCGTAAGCCCGATGGTGTTGACACCGATGACTGGCATACCGAGTTGTTCTAAGGTTCGCCTCTCTGTCTCGCTGATGTCGAAGGAGGAGATGATGACCGCGTCTGCGTTGCGCTTCACTGGCATTGAGGAAAAGAAATCGCGTCTTTGATCGGCGTTTGCAAGTCGGTATGATAGCAAGTCATATCCTTGGGATGCGAGCACGGAATATACGCCTTCGGCTAGTTGTGAACTGAACCAGCCAGCCAGTGAGTTACCTACGGTAAGTGCTATACGATTTGTCTTTCCTGTTCGCAGCATGGAGGCTGTTTTCGATGCTGAAAACCCCAACTTTGCACATGCATCAAATACCTTTTGCCTAGTAGTTTCCGATATGCGGTCACGTCCGTTGATTGCACGAGATACGGTCGCCGCAGAGACTCCAGCCTCCTTGGCTACTTCATAGATTGTTGGTTCGCTCATGGGATCTCCTGCATTGCGTAATCGATATCGCAAATATATTTTATTGCCGCCGAAAAATGGTGACAGTAAAGAGAAATATCGATTGCATGTGATGAGGATGCAAGGAGGTAACCGATGAATAGGATTATGCGTAACAGCGGCGCGGCGCTTGCTGCGATATTTATCGCTGGAAGTCTGACTGCATGTGGTCCCGGCTCGGCAAGTAGCTCACGAAGTGATACAAATCCTACTGAGGTCAGCACTGATTTAGGTAATAAAAAATATGAGCTGACTTTGTGGGATGGAGCGGGTCTGAAGGCTGTAGATGAGGCGCTGATTGCCGGGTTCGAAGCGAAATACCCAAACATCACCATCACGGGACAATATGATCCGGATAATGTCTCTGGACAAAATGGCCCGCGTGTGATTTCAGCAAAAGATGCGCCGGATATCGCCCGCGTCACCGACATGAATTCAGCGGTTCGTGGCAACCATTTGGTGTCTTTAGAGGCATATGTGGATGCGTACGGCTGGGATGTTCCCGATTCGCAGACTGAATTGTATCGAGTGGGTTCAAATGGCAAGCTCGGCAGCGGTGATTTGTACGCATTGCCGAACTCCTATTCGGTGACTGGCATTTATTTCAATACCAAGCTTGCCGAGCAGCTAGGTATTGATGCAGCTCCTACCTCTGTCGAGGAGTTTGAGGCGGATATGCAGACAGCCAAGGATGCCGGCATACTGCCGATGATGACATATGCCAAGGATGGCGGTACCTCTTTTGTCTTTCAGGCGTTAATGGCTAATAACAGTTCTGCAGAAGATGTGCAGAACTGGATTTTGCAGAAATCTGGTACCTTCGACAATCAGGCGGCGCAGGACGCTGCGTCCACCTTGCAGGATTGGAATAACAAGGGATATATGCCTGAAGGTGTTAACGCAGTGGATGCCTCTACTGCTCTGAGCAGGTTCTGCAATGGTGAAGGACTATTTTTCCCGAGCGGTAATTGGAATCTGGATACTGTGGCCAAAGCGTTGGGTGATGATGTTCAGTTCTTTGCTTTCCCGGGTGCCACCAGTGAAGATGAGCCGAACGTTGCTGCTAATGCAGGTGCATTTTATGGTATTCCGGTGAATGCTAAGAACCGTGATGCTGCTGCGGCGTTCCTCGATTATACGCAAAGTGCCGAAGCACAACAGATTATTGTTGACAATTCTGGCTATTTGCCAAAATCATCTACTTCGGATCTCAAGGCGAATAGCGCATTGCAGCAGAGTATGTTTGATGCCTATGCCGACGTGCTGATGAGCGGTCATACTAGCGATTTCATTAATAATGCTACTGCGGGAATGCAGTCAAGTGGGCTAATCCCTAACTTCCAGTTACTGCTGGATAACAGCATCACGCCTCAGGAATTCACAAAGAATGTGCAGGCGCAATATGACAAAGAAGCGAAGCAGTAGAAACAGCTTCAACTATATGCCGGTTTCGCTAGCGACGCTTGAATTGAGGAGAGTTAACCTATGATGATGGCAGGCCCGTACGCGGGAACTTTATCGGATTTGCCGACTGTCCGCGACGAAGTAACATGTTCGATTAATGCGGAGAACCCAACGGGAGCCAAGGGTTTTGGTTGCCGTGAAACTGGTCCGTTGGGGCCGTCGCGCAAGGGAAAACCGTGTTTGAATGACATTGCTCCCGGGCAGTCTGTGACATTGGCAGATATTGAAGGCCCCGGTTGTATTCGGCACATGTGGTTTACCGTTACGGATCGCACCAGTGACGCTGATCGATACGTTCTGCGCGATGCGGTGCTTGCCATCTATTGGGATGATGAAAAGCGACCTTCTGTGGAATGTCCCCTAGGAGACTTCTTCTGTTGCGGCTTTGGACAAAGTTGCGATGTGTTCTCAGAGCCTATTGTGGTGGCACCTACACGAGGTATGAATTGTTATTTCACGATGCCGTTTCGTAAACGGGCACGTATCGTAGTGCGCAATGACCACGCTCATGCTATTCCGGCTTTGTTTTATCAGATTGATTATGCATTGGGTAATGCGTATTCCTCCCGTGAAATGGCTTATTTCCATGCGCAATGGCGCAGACAGCCAATCACTACTTTAGGCGAGGACTATGTAATCCTCGATGGAGTCAGCGGACGGGGCCATTACGTCGGCACATATCTTGCTATTTCTACGTTGCAACGATATTGGTGGGGTGAGGGAGAGATTAAGTTTTTCCTAGATGGCGATAACGATTATCCCACAGTGTGTAGTACCGGCACCGAAGATTATTTTGGCGGTGCATGGAGCTTCGCTGAGCAGCGAGATGGTCATACGCGCGAGCGTACTTTTTGTGCCCCATATGTAGGATATCCATTTTATTCTGTGCGCGATGGGGCTATAGCAAACCAATATCATGACGATTATTGTCCACCTATGCGTGGCTCGTACCGATGGCATATTCCTGATCCCATCAGGTTTAATAGTGAGCTTAGAGTCACGCTTCAACAAATTGGTTCAGGATATGAAGGTGCATTTGAGCGTCAGGATGATGTGTCTAGCGTGGCGTACTGGTATCAAATTGAGCCACATTCAATTTTTCCCGAGCTGCCCGAGCCTTCGAGACGTCATCCTAGATGAATGAATAAGCGCTTAGGTATTTTAAGGGGCCGATGTCGCAATTTCGTGAGAAGGAAGTGCTTGCCTATGGAGAACGTCAGGTCTCCCTCATTTCTTCGGGAATCGGCCATTTTGTTTACGAGAAGGAAGTCAAGTAACCCTTGCACTTACCGGGCGGAGTGTTCTTCCCTTTTTCCCGCTCCGCCTGGTTCCTTCCCCTCGCGCGCACGACGTTGTGCGCGATGTTCAATTCCCAGTTCACACCAAATCAGTAAAGCGTGGTGACAATCATGGATTCCCATAAGGCAGCCAAGGCAGTCAAGCCGAAGCGCAATATGTCCCTCGGTCTGGTCAGCCTGCTCTTCCTTGCTCCGGCGCTTGTGTTTTACATCGCCTTCGAGCTGTGGCCGATCATTCAGACCATCTGGTACTCGGTCTACGAGTGGAACGGTATCGATGCTAGCACCTTCATCGGTGTCGAAAACTACATCACCGTGTTCACCGACCCCGATCTGTACGGATCGATTCTGCACTCCTTCTACCTGATCATCTTCTTCTCCATCATCCCGATTGTGCTCGGCCTGATCATTGCCGTGCTCATCAAAGACATGAAGTCCAAGGTCGGTCGTTCCTTCGCACAGGTTTGCCTGTTCCTGCCGCGCGTTATCCCCGGCGCTGCAGCCGGTGTGGCCTGGACCTGGATGCTGGCCGACAAGGGCACCGCCAATCAGCTGCTGCGCGCAGTAGGCCTCGGCGACTTCGCCCACGTGTGGCTCGGCGACCAATCCACCTCCCTGAACGCGGTAGGCGTGATTGGTTTCTGGCTGCAGCTCGGCTTCTGTGTGGTGCTCTTGCTCTCGGGCATCGGCGGCATCGACCAGTCCCTGTACGAGGCAGCAAGTCTTGACGGTGCCGGCTGGTGGCGTCAGCTCTTCTCCATCACGTTGCCCGGTCTGCGCGGCCAAATCGGCGTATGCCTGACCATGACCATCATCTCCGCGCTCGCCAGCTTCGACGTGGTGTACATGTCCACTCAGGGCGGCCCCGGCACCTCCACCATGGTGCCCGGCGTGCAGGTCTACCGCTTGGCCTTCACCCAGCAGAGCGTTGGCTTGGCCTCCGCGCTCGCCGTCACCCTGATGATTCTCGTGCTGCTGGTCGTCGGACCTCTGCAGCGTCTGGTCAACGGAAAGGAGCAGTGACCATGCAGCAATCCAAAGCCGTTCGCATCACCGGCACGGCGATGCTCGCTCTGACCGTCCTCTTCTGCGTACTGCCGTTCCTGAGCATGCTCTCCGCGGCATTGCAGCCGCAAGGTTCCATGCCCGAAGGTATCCAGTTCACTGCCCACCCGCACTGGGAGAACTTCATCGACGCCTGGAACATGGCAAACATCACCCCGCTGCTGCTCAACAGCTGCATTCTGGTGATCGTGGTCGTGCCCTGCGTGGTGATCTTCTGCTCGCTCGGCGGTTATGCCTTCGCTCAGCTCAAGGTGCCGTGCAAGGGCCTGATCTACGTGCTGTTCCTCGTCGGTCTGACCATTCCGTTCGAAACCTTGGTCACTCCGCTGTACTACGAGATCAGTGGCATGGGCTTGCTGAATACCCGTCTTGCCCTGATCCTGCCGCTCATCGGCCTGAATATTCCGTTCGGTATTGTGTGGATGCGCTCCTGCTTCGAGCAGATGCCGCGTGATCTGATCGAAGCCGCATCCATCGATGGTGCAGGCCATCTGCGCACGTTCCGTTCCATTCAGCTGCCGTTGGCACTGCCAGCCATCTCCTCGCTCGGTATTCTGACCTTCCTGGCCACCTGGAACCAGTTCCTGTTGGCTGTGGTGTTGGAGAACGACCCGAACAAGCGCACGATGGCAGGTGCCCTACAGTCGTTCGTTGGCCAGTATCAGACCGACGTGGTGCTGCTCAACGCGGGCGCACTGCTCATCATGGCACCGACGATGATCCTGTTCATCTTCCTCCAGCGCTACTTCATCCGCGCCATGCTTGCCGGCTCGGTTAAGGGCTGATCCGAAGGCAAGAGGATGTAGGGTATGGCCGCCGGAACAGTGTTTCGTGCGGCCATACTGGTAAAACCATACGTACCGAGCAATCGGACAGGGGAACGATATGACTTTCACCAACAATGACTGGTGGCGCGACGCCGTCATCTACCAGATTTACCCCCGCTCATTCAGCGATGCCAATGGAGACGGCAACGGTGATCTCCAAGGCGTGATCGATCGTCTCGACTATCTGCAGGCGCTCGGGGTGGACGCGCTCTGGCTTTCTCCATTCTATCCATCGCCGCTGGCGGATGGAGGTTATGATGTTGCCGACTATTGCGATGTGGATCCCCGCCTTGGCACACTCGATCAGTTCGACGAATTAGTGGCCAAAGCGCACGAACGCGGTATCGGCATCATCGTGGACATCGTGCCGAACCACACGTCCGATCAGCACCGTTGGTTCCAAGAGGCCCTGGCTCAAGGTCCGGAATCGGAAGCGGCACAACGGTATGTGTTCCGGCAGGGCAAGGGGGAGCACGGCGAATTGCCGCCTACCAACTGGCTGAGTAACTTCGGCGGTTCCGCATGGGAGTCGTGTGGAGACGGCTGGTACTACCTGCATCTGTTCGCCAAGGAGCAGCCGGACCTCAATTGGGACAATCCCGAGGTGCGGCATGAGTTCCTGCGTGTACTCACATTCTGGTGCGATCGCGGTGTGGACGGTTTCCGCATCGATGTCTCGCACGGTCTGGCCAAAGACCTGCGTGAGCCGCTGCGCGACCGTATCGACCCGACACTGATGTCTCCACAGGCTACCGATGGCTCCGATCCGCTCTGGGACCGCGACGCCGTGCATGATATCTACCGTGAATGGCGCGACCTGTTCAATCAGTACACGCCAGCCAAGTATGCGGTCGGCGAATCGTGGTCGCCATTCACCACCCGTATTTTCCAATACGCCAAGCCTGATGAACTTGGTGCCGTATTCGACTTCTCCATGTCAAAGGCCGCTTGGAATCGCGAAGAATACCGCACCACGATTGAGCGCACGCATCGCTATGCTCTCGCTGCCGAAACCGCCCCCACCTGGGTGCTCGGCAACCACGATGTGCCACGTATCGCCTCGCGTCTCGGACTGCCGAGCGGTGCAAACATCGAGCAGTGGGTGACGTCCAACGGCACGAATCCGCCGATTGACCCCGCGCTCGCCGCTCGTCGTGCCCGTGCAGCAGCGCTGGTGATGCTCGGCCTGCCAGGTACCGCCTTTGTGTATCAGGGTGAAGAGCTTGGTTTGCCGGAGGACTTTGATTTGACCGAAGATGAAATTCAGGATCCCAATTGGGAACGTTCCGGTCATTATTTCAAGGGGCGCGACGGTTGCCGCGTACCGCTGCCGTGGCAGTCAGACGGCCCGGCGTTCGGCTTCAATGCCACCGGTGCTTCGTGGCTGCCCCAGCCGGCATGGTTTGCGCAGTATGCCACTAATCGTCAGATTGGTGACGGGGCTTCCGTCCTGCACCTGTATTGTGCTGCTGTCGCATTGCGCAAACAGTGGGTGGCCAACGGCACGGACTTCCAGTTCTCGTGGCTTACCAACGAAGAGTGTCCGGCGCCGCTGCTTGGTTGGCGCTTGCCGTCCGGCATGGTTGTGATGGCGAACTTCTCTGACAGTCAACCAGTCGCCTTGCCGCAGCCGATGACCGTGCTACTTGTGTCTGACGCGACTGTGCAGGCGAACACTCAGGTCGAGAGCGTTCCTCCAGCTGCTACCGTCTGGGCCTTGCCAGCATAATCTCATTGAAGAACACCAAGGAGTTACGCCAATGATTGCCGAAACCTGTCCAATAACCGTTCGCACGGTAACGGCCCATCTTGATACCGGTCGTGCCGTCTATGGCGAACAGGCTTCGGCAATCTGTGAACTGCCGGTAGAAGCCGTCACAATCGTTCCCGAATCATGCGAAGACGAGTGCACGTCCAGTGCGGGTATCCAGGGTGATGCTCAGGTGCGACTCTGGCGTATCGATGTGAACGCGCATGCACCCCAGCCCAAGGACCGCGCCGCTGCCTTTCAGGAACAACAAGCGTTTGAACCCCACCATGCGATTGACGTGTCGCTCACCATGGCCGGCGTCGACAGCGGCAACGATGACACCATGCTGGCGCTATACCAGCACAAGGAGTGGTGGATGCGCCCGATCTGGGTGCGTACACCATCTGAACTGCCTGAACGCACGCAGTTATTGTTACGCCGCAACAACGATGCCGAAGATGCCGAGTGGCTAGTGTTGGTCGCTATCTGCGGCACGGATATTCGGGCTGATTTCAGTGGGCAGCCCGCAACAGAATCTGATGACACGGCTTTGCGGCTCGTGCTGTCTTCCAACCGGGTTGGTCGCACGACTCTATGTGACACTGCCGCATATATCGCTTGCGCATCCGACCCGTATATGGCCATTCGAGCTGCCACACAAACGGCAGCACGCCAGCTGGGTATTCGCACCCGTAAGGAGCGTCCATTCCCGGATGCGCTCACCGGGTTGGGATGGTGTACTTGGGATTCATTGGGGCGAGATGTCAACGAGCAGGCTATCGTCAACAAGATGGAGGAGTTCCAAGCCAAGCATGTGCCCATTTCCTGGGTGCTTATCGATGACGGTTGGTCCAACACGGATCGCACAAAGGAAACCCTGATCGACTTTGGCGCGGATCGCCAACGTTTCCCCCACGGGCTTGCCCACACCATTGCGCTGCTCAAAACGCACTATGGCGTGCGCAGCGTAGGCGTGTGGCAGGCGTTCCAAGGCTATTGGAATGGTTTGGACGAATCGGGTGTAGCCGCGGCCAGCTGCCCGACCGCAATAACCACCACGGCGAATGGTTGCCTGATTCCTGGAAGTCGTGCTGAACAACCCGCACAGTTCTGGGATGCCTGGGACGGCGAACTCGCCGAAGCCGGCGTCGATTTCGTCAAAGTGGATTCGCAAAGTTCCACGTCAGTAATGGTTCGTGGCACCGAAAGTTACGGTGAAGCCACCTGGGGACGCCATCAGGCGCTTGATGAAGTGACCTCACGACGATTCGGCGGCGCATTGATTAACTGCATGGGCATGGCACCGGAGGATTATTGGCATCGTCCTTCATCGCCAATCACCCGTAGTAGCGACGACTATCTACCGCACAATCCTGATTCGCTGGGCGAACACCTTATCCAGAACGCATACTGTGCACTGCTGATGGGGGAGCTGTACCACTGTGATTGGGACATGTTCTGGACGGAGCATCCCCATGCGCGAGTCCATGCCGTGCTCCGATTGCTTAGCGGCGGACCAGTGTATTGTTCCGATGCCTGCGGTCACACTGATGCGGCTGTCTTGCGTGATTTACTTGCCGAAGATGGTACATTACCGCGTCCTGATGAGCCGGCCCGACCAGTCATTGCGTCACTGCTCAATGACCCCGAACATACGGACTATGCGCTCGGTGTCACAGCAAGATTCGGCGCAGAACAGGTCATCGCTTTCGTCGGATTGCGCCGGCAGCCACAAATCGGCATTATTACGGCTAGCGGTCGCTCTTGCCGCATCATCGATGACCATGGTGCGACGATTGATATGAATCCGGGAGAAACCCATACTTGCGAGATCGAGTACGGCCGACTGCGTGTTTTCCGGGTGCAATCATGAAAGCGCATATGCCGATTGATATTTATTTTCCGGCACACCAACGCAGTTCTCCAATGGGAATGTAATTCGCCAATTTTTAGACTGTGAGCAACGAGCAATATAGATATCAATAAGGAGCCAATGATGACTACTTTCAACCGCGCAATAATCCCCGACGCCATCCGCACCAACGGCGCCACCCCCAATCCGTGGTGGTCCAACGCGGTGGTCTATCAGATTTACCCGCGCTCTTTCCAAGACACGAACGGCGATGGATTCGGCGATCTTAAGGGCATCACGTCGCGTCTTGATTACTTAGCTGATCTTGGCGTGGACGTGGTGTGGCTGAGCCCGGTCTACAAGTCGCCGCAGGACGACAACGGCTACGATATTTCCGATTATCAGGATATCGATCCGCTGTTCGGCACCTTGGAGGATATGGACGAGCTGCTTGCCGAAGCGCACAAGCGCGGTCTGAAGATCGTGATGGATTTGGTGGTCAACCACACGTCCGACGAGCATGCTTGGTTCCAGGCTTCCCGCGACAAGGACGATCCGCATGCCGACTGGTATTGGTGGCGTCCAGCCAGGCCGGGGCATGAGCCGGGCACTCCGGGTGCCGAGCCGAACCGGTGGGGTTCCTATTTCGGCGGTTCCGCTTGGGAGTACGATCCGAAGCGCGGCGAGTATTTCTTCCACCAGTATTCCAAGAAGCAGCCGGATTTGAATTGGGAGAATCCGGAAGTGCGCAAGGCCGTCTACAAGATGATGAATTGGTGGATGGATCGCGGCATTGACGGCTTCCGTATGGATGTGATCACGCAGGTTTCGAAGACTGTTGATAAGAACGGCAAGCTGCCGGGAGAAGACGGCTGCGAGATTGAAGATTATCCGGTTGGTGAGGAAGGCTATTCCAGCCCGTTCCCATGGTGCTCCGACGGTCCGCGCATCGACGAGTTCCTTGCCGAAATGCGCCGCGAAGTGTTCGAAGGCCGCGAAGGCTACATGAACGTCGGCGAAGCGCCGGGCATCACTCCGGCACGCAACGAGCATGTCACCGATCCGAAGAACGGCGAACTTGACATGCTGTTCCTCTTCGACCACGTGGGCATCGACCAGGAAGGTTCCAAGTGGAACACCGTGCCGTTCGAAGTCAAGAATCTGCGCGCCCGCCTCGCCGACCAGCAGGAGGCCGTGAAGAACGCCGGCTGGGCCAGCCTGTTCTTCTGCAACCATGATCAGCCGCGCGTCGTCTCCCGTTGGGGCAATGACACGGACCGTGAGTCGCGCGAGCTGAGCGCCAAGGCGTTCGGCATGCTGCTGCACATGCACCGCGGCACCCCTTACATTTACGAGGGCGAAGAGCTGGGCATGACCAACGCACACTTCACCACGCTCGAGCAGTATCGCGACCTGGAATCCATCAACGCCTACCGCCAGCGCGTGGAAGAAGCAAAATGCCAGTCGCCGGAATCGATGATGGCGGCGCTCGCGCTCATCGGCCGCGACAACGCACGCACGCCGATGCAGTGGGATGCCTCCAGGTATGCAGGTTTCACCGCGCCGGACGCGGCGACGGAACCGTGGATCGGCGTCAATCCGAATCATGTCGAGATCAACGCAGCCGAGGAATTCGACGATCCCGGATCCGTGTACAGCTTCTACAAGAAGCTCATCGCCATGCGCCACAACAACGCGACTATCGCGACGGGCGAATGGAATCTGGTCGCGGCAGACAGCGAGCAGGTGTATTCCTTCACCCGTACCAGCGGCGACGACACGATTCTCGTCATCGTCAATCTCACTGATAGGACGGCGCAGGTGCCTGCTGAGGTCGCGCAACTGCTTGAGGATGGCGTGGGCGAGTCGCAGGTACTGCTCAGCACCTATGATGCTGTGCATAGCGTAAAGTCGGTCGCTCGCGGCGAGCTCGCTCGCTGGGAGGGGGTCGTGATTCAGCTCTGATCGATCTTTCCTATAAACTCTCTGCAAAAAGCGTTCGTGCGATTCATCACGGGATCGTACGAACGCTTTTTCTTTATTTGTATTGTGATTTATCAGATTATGTATTGCGATTATTCCTGATTGCTTGTGATTACTTTTCGCAAGCAATCTCGCTTTTCATCGCGAAAGCCGCATGATAAGGCAGTTTCGGCAGACGTACGCTTACAATAACGCTCATGGAACAAAACGAGGTTCTCAAAGCATTGCAGCGCGATCACGCAGCTGAACTGAAACTAGCCGCCGAACGACTCAAGGGCACTGCGCGCCACACGGAAATCATTCCGTCCAAGGTGCTGTCCGACATGACCGGACATGAGATTCTGCTCAAGCCTGAGAATCTCCAGGTCACCGGATCGTTCAAGATTCGCGGCGCCTACAACAAGATCGCATCCCTGAGTGATGAGCAGCTGGCTCGTGGCATTGTCACCGCTTCCGCGGGCAACCATGCGCAGGGCGTGGCCTATGCGGCTCGCGAACGTGGTGCGAAGGCAACGATCTGCATGCCGCAGATCACTCCGCCGCTGAAGGTTGACGCCACCAAGGCGTACGGCGCAGACGTGGTGCTGTACGGCGAGGTGTTCGACGAATCCGCAGCCCGCGCCCAGGAATTGAGCGACACCGAAGGCATGATCTACGTGCCGCCATTCGACGATTACGAGGTGCTGTGCGGTCAGGGCACCATCGGCCTTGAAATCCTCGAAGACGTGCCGAACGTCACCGACGTGGTCGTGCCGCTGGGCGGTGGCGGTCTTGGTGCCGGTGTGGCGCTCGCCATCAAGACGTTCAAGCCGGAAGTGCGCGTGATCGGCGCGATTCCGGAGGGTAGCCCAGCATGGAAGAATTCGCTGGCCGCAGGTCATGTGGTTGCCGCCGACCAGGTGCGCACGTCCGCCGAGGGCGTCGCTGTGAAGCGTCCGGGCGATCTCACGTTCGCGCTGCTCAACGAATTCCTTGACGACATCGTCACCGTGACCGAGCGTGACATCAACGAGATGATCCTGCTCATGCTCGAAAAGCACAAGCTGGTGGTTGAGGCTGCCGGCGCTGTGTCTCTGGCTGCGCTCGAGCACCTCAACCTGCGCTCGCGCAAGTTCGCTGAGGCGAAGGGTCCGCATGTGGTGGTGCCGATCATGTCTGGCGGTAATGAAGACACTGTGTCCATTGGCGCTGTGATTCAGAAGGGTATGATCACGCGTGGCCGCATCATGCATTTCGAGGTCGAGCTGCCCGATACCCCGGGACAGCTGGTGAAGGTCGCCACATTGCTGGCCGAGCAGCGTGCGAACGTTATCGCGCTGGATCACGACCAGTTCAAGGCGTCCAGCCATTACGCGAATGCCGTGGCTTTGGGCGTGACGGTTGAAACGAATGGTCCCGACCACATTGATCGTGTGCTCGAGGCATTGCGGGAAGCCGGTTTCCAGCCGAAGCGCATTTACTGATTTCAGTACCGTTTTTCAGTATTTGATAACCAATAAGGGTCTTGGAAAGCCTTGCGATGATTTCTGATTGTCGCAAAGCAATCCAAGACCCTTTTGTTGTTTATATTGCTTGACTAGCCGTTACGTCATTCGGATTTTTGTCGTTGAAAAATTCGGATTTTGGTAACGACCAACCAAAACCGGTGTAATTCCAACGATTTGTGCCGGTACTGCAAGACGTACGAGAAAACGTATTTACTGTGCGGCTTACTGCTCGGCGGTGATGGTTTCGTCGACGAGCTGCGGCAGGGCGACGGCGATATCGTCGTGGATAAGCCGGTCGGCCAACCGATCGTATTGCGTGCGTCCCATGTTCATAATGGTGATCGGCACGCCCGCCTCTGCGGCTATGGGCACGATGCTTGCCGCGGGCATGACTTCCAGCGTGGATCCGATGACCCACAGTTCGTCGGCCTGCGTTGCGAGTCGATACGATTTTTCGAGCGCGCCGTCCGGCAGCGCCTCGCCGAAGTAGACCACGTCGGTTTTGATGAGTCCGTTGCATGGCATGTTGCCGCTGTAGGGCAGTCTGCGATGGCAGTGCGGATCGGGTTCGTTGTCGAGATTCGCCATGATGTCGGCGGTGTCATATTTTGCATGGCACTTCATGCAGTGCGAGGTACCGATGGTGCCATGCAGATTGACGATGACGTCGCTGCTATTGCCGGCTTTTTCATGCAATGCGTCGAAGTTTTGTGTGGCGAGCAGCGTCAGCATGCCAGCCTGTTCCAGTTTGACGAGCGCTTTATGTGCGGTGCCCGGCTGTGCGGTCCACACGGGTGATTCCTTCTGCCAACGCCAGGAATACTTGCGATCTTCCTCGTGGCAAAGGAATGCTTCGATGTCATACACTTTCGTTTGTTCAGGGTGCTTAGTCCAGACGCCATCCGGTCCACGGAAGTCGGGAATACCTGCGGACGTGGAAATCCCCGCCCCCGTCAATACTGCGATCTTTTTGCTCATATCTTAGGTATAGCCGCACGACGTAACTTCTGATGTTTCACGTGAAACAGGGAACATCGGGCAATCAAATTCGAGAAAAGCAATCTTAATAATCATGTGTGGAAAGGAATGAGAGGTGCATTATGACTACTGATATTGCACAAAACATTGCAGATGATGGCGCTGATGCGGCCGAGACTGCCGAAACGACCGAGACGGTTACTGCGATCGGGGCAATCGATATCGAATCGATGGTGGCGCCGCCGTCGCCGACACGGCTTGCCCCGATTCCGACGCCGCGAGCAGACTAAGTTCTTCCCGCACACTGATGAGTTTCCGGAAGGCTGCCAAGTGATTTCCGACTTGGATCAGGATGATTTCGGATATCCCGTGAATATCGAGCAGGTTACATACGTGACCCGTCAGCTGGCTGATGGCAGCAGTGTTGATTTGCCGATGTGGGTGTTCACGCCTGGCGTTGACAATATGCCCGAGGGCGCAATGCCGGAAGGTGGTTGGCCGGTGATTGTGTTTGTGCGCGGTTCGACATTCCACGAGCAGAATGTGACCGATTACTCGAATTATTTCGTGCGTATTGCCGAGCAGGGGTATGTGGTGGCTGCGCTGAAGTATCGTCACAGCGATATTGCGCCGTTCCCCGCGCAGATGCAGGATTGCAAGACTGCGGTGCGTTTCATGCGCAAGAATGCCGAACGCTTCCATTGCAACAAGGATCGTATTGCGCTGTGGGGCGATTCTTCGGGCGGTCATACGGTGTTGATGGCTGGGTTCACTGGCAATCGCGCGCCTGATACGGATGCCTATGCCGAGGAAAGCGTCGAAGTGAACGCGATCGTGGATTGGCATGGCCCTACTGATTTCGCGAAGATGAACTTTTATCCGAGTTCGCAGAACCACAGTGATCCGCAGTGCCCGGAAGGTGTGGTGATTGATGGCGGTGACGTGCTTGAACATCCGGATTTGAGCGCCCCGGCTTCGCCTATGACTTATCTGAGTGCCGATATGCCCACTCCGTCAACGCTGATCATGCATGGTGGACGCGATCAGTTGGTGCCGTTCAATCAGAGTTGTCGCCTGTATGCCACGTTGAAAGCGCTTGGCAAGGATGTGACGTTCTACAAGCTCGATAACGCCTGCCATGCCTGTTACGGATTCCGTAGCGCTCGCGCATTGCGTTTGGTGTTCGATTGGCTTTCCGATCGTCTGTGACTTGCTGTGATGCGCTGTTGATCTGCTGATTGCCGTGTTGTTGCGTTGTGTGACACGCGGCAATCAGCTTTTTCTGACGATTTTTGGGTTGTGCTGGAGTTGGTTTTGCGATTTATGGTGTAAGAAAGACGGATTTCGACACGCCGACGCTTTCCAGTGTTTGCAAGGGTTCGCGTCTTGTTTCGTCATGCCCGATTTGCGTG
>ENA-OXQG01000022-OXQG01000022.1-human-gut-metagenome-genome-assembly--contig:-NODE-22-length-16458-cov-12.6196_pt1 | contig 16458 bp, 10 predicted proteins | sample MGYA00249579_ERZ652557 | MGnify/ENA primary metagenome ERZ652557 (study PRJEB26925, sample SAMN05826837) | human gut metagenome | biome: ENVO:2100002; feature: ENVO:00000062; material: ENVO:00002003... | reverse complement strand
CCGCGCGTGTCGTACGCATCAGCCGCGACACGCGCGGCCTCCACGGACTCGCGCGACGGCAGCTGACGGGCGTCGACCTGAATCTGCCGACGCCACATGCGAGCGCGGCGGGAACGTTCGATTTCCACAATGTCACCGTCCGCATCGGCCGCGAACACGCTGGAACCGGCCGGCCGGCGCAATCGCTCGACTTGCCGGCGCAGCTCGCGGTTCTCCTCTTCCAAGGAAAGGATCCGCGCGATGCCAGCCAGGTTGATGCCTTCTTCCTGACTCAGCTGCTGCGCTTTCGCAAGGCGCGAGATGTCTCGCAGCGAATACCGGCGAGCGCCACCGTCCGTGCGTTGCGGCACCACCAGCCCCAAACGATCGTATTGGCGGAGCGTCTGCGGATGCACGTTGGCGAGTTCGCCGGCGCGACCGACCGTGAACATCGGCAGTTCGATGTCGAAACCAACTTCATCCGCCCCGTCCAGATCGGCCCTGCCGGCCACGATCGCCATTGCGCACATGTCGTACAGCATTTTGGCCTGCCGCGCCGCACGGGCTTGGGAGGTCCGGGATGCGCGTGCCATGGCAATCAGCGCTCCTTGGCAAGTTCGTCAGCGAAATCGCCGCACTCCTTGTCGAATTCCTTTGCCGCATGCTTGACTTTCAGGCTCGGCTTGTCGGGAATGCGGATTTGCACACGCCCGATCAGATCGCCGTCGCCCTGCCTGTTGGCCACGCCCCTGCCGGAGATGCGCACTTCGGTGCCGCTGGACGAGCCTGCCGGCACTTTGAAGGTGACTTCGTTGCCGTCGATATCCTGTGCGGTCACTTTCGCGCCCGCCACAGCCTGACCGACGGTGATTGGCAGATCCATGATGATGTCACGCTTGCGCAGGCTGAATTTCGGATCTTCGGCAACGTTGATCTGCAGGTACAGATCGCCGTTTTTTCCGCCGTTACGACCCGGCTTGCCCTTGCCTGGAATACGGATTTTCTGCCCGTCACGCACGCCCGCTGGAACATGCGTCTTGAACTTTTTTCCGTCGGCAGACAGTGAAACCGTTGCCCCCTTGACCGACTGGCGGAAAGTCAGATTGATCTTGGAATTGCGGTCTTCGCCATCTTCCGGCTGCGCAGCCTGCTCGTAGCTGCCCCCGTAGGGGTTGCCAGCCCCGGCAGGGCCACCAGCGCCGCCACCGAACATCGAGAAAATATCGTTGATATTCGGATTGCCGCCACCGGTCTGGAAGCGGATGCGCGAGCCATTGCCGCCCGTGCCATACGCTCCAGCGCCAGCGCCAGCGCCGAACATCGAGCCGAAAATGTCGGAGAATGCCCCCGCGTCGAATCCGCCCGCACCGGAGCCGCCGGCGAAGCGCGCGCCGCCCATGCCGAACTGACGGATGGCGTCGTACTTCTGGCGGTTGTCTTTGTTGCTGAGCACGTCGTACGCTTCGGAAATGTCTTTGAACTTTTCCTCCGCTTCCTTGGTCTTGTTCAGATCAGGATGGTACTTGCGCGCCAGCTTGCGGTACGCTTTGGTAATCTCATCGTCCGTGGCGTCTTTGGAGACACCGAGGACCTTGTAGAAATCCTTGCTCAGCCATTCATTCTCAGCCATGATGTGCCTCCTTTCACGAGGTTGCTGATGTCAAATGCCTGTTGTTGTTGAAATCGCTGTCACTGCGCTAGCTCTGCGGGGACGCCACGACCACGCGAGCCGCGCGAATCACGCGGTCGCCGATACGGTAGCCGGCTTCCACCACGGTGTCGACGGTTTCCTTCTCGGCCTGCGGATCCGGCTTGTGCAGGATCGCGTCATGCTTGGTCGGGTCGAAATCCTCGCCTTTTTCGCCGAACTTCTCGACGCCGAACTTTTCGAACGCCTTGTCGATTTTGGCGGAAACGGCTTTGAAGGATTCGTCCATTTCGCTGTGTTCGCGAATGCGATCGATGTCATCAAGTGCCGGCAGCAGTGCGGTCAGCACGTCGATGATGCCGTGCTGACGGAAGCGTTCCTGCTCCTTCTGCGAACGATTGCGGAAGTTGATGAATTCCGCACGTTCGCGCTGAAGGGCTTCCAAGTATTCCGCCGCTTCCTTCTTGGCCTGGCCAAGCGGAGTCAGCGTATCTTCACCATCTTGCGTCGCACCATCCGCAGCATCGCCGTTTTCTTGCGATTCGGAAGATGCTGCGTTCGCTGCAGTTGCTGCAGAATCTGCAGAATCGGAAGTTGCACTTGCTGCAGAATCGCCATTATTCTGCGATTCCTGCGATGCACCGGCTGCAGGGGCGGCCTGCCCGGACAGGTTGTCCATGTCGGGCAGGTCGTTCAGATATTCGTCCTTGTTGAAGTCGGACATGATTACTTGTTGTCCTTGTCGTCATCGTCCACGACTTCGGCGTCAACCACGTCGTCGTCAGCGGGAGCGGAACCGGCGGCACCTGCGGCGCCTGCGGCATCGGCGGCACCCTGCTGTGCGTAGAGGGCCTGGCCGATCTTCTGGGCGGAGGTCATCAGCTCGCTCTGGGCGGACTTGATCTTCTCAATGTCCTCACCCTTCAGGGCTTCCTTGAGCTCGTTGACCTTATCGGTGACTTCCTTGGCCACATCGTCGGAGAGCTTGTCTTTATTGTCGTTGACGAGCTTCTCGGTCTGATAGGCGAAGGATTCGGCCTGGTTGCGGGTTTCGGCGTCTTCCTTGCGCTTCTTGTCTTCGGCTTCGTGAGCTTCGGCTTCCTTGACCATGCGGTCGATTTCGTCCTTGCCCAGGCCGGAACCGCCGGTGATGGTCATGGACTGTTCCTTGCCGGTGCCCTTGTCCTTGGCGGACACGTGCACAATGCCGTTGGCGTCGATATCGAAGGTGACCTCGATCTGCGGAACGCCACGCGGAGCCGGAGCGATGCCGGTCAGCTCGAAGGTGCCCAGCGGCTTGTTGTCGCGAGCGAACTCACGCTCGCCCTGATAGACCTGGATGAGCACGGACGGCTGGTTGTCTTCAGCGGTGGAGAAGACCTCGGAACGCTTGGTCGGAATGGCGGTGTTGCGGTCGATGAGCTTGGTCATGATGCCACCCTTGGTCTCGATGCCGAGGGACAGCGGGGTCACGTCGATGAGCAGCACGTCCTTGCGGTCGCCCTTGATGACGCCGGACTGCACGGCTGCGCCGACGGCCACGACTTCATCCGGATTCACGGACTGGTTGGCTTCCTTACCGCCGGTAAGCTCCTTGACGAGCTCCTTGACGGCCGGCATACGAGTGGAACCGCCGACGAGCACCACATGGTCGATGTCGGAAACACCGATGCCAGCGTCGTGCAGCACGTTGTTGAACGGGGTGCGGCAGCGGCCCAGCAGGTCGGAGGTCATGCTCTCGAAGTGGGCACGGGTCAGGGTTTCGTCCAGGTGCACCGGAGTGCCGTCAGGGGTCATGGCCAGATACTGCATGGAGATGGAGGTGCTCGAAGAGGAGCTCAGCTCCTTCTTGGCCTGCTCTGCGGCTTCCTTCAGGCGCTGCAGGGCGATCTTGTCCTTGCTCAGGTCGATGCCGTACTTGTTCTTGACTTCGCCGACGAGCCAGTCGATGATCTTCTGATCCCAATCGTCGCCGCCCAGGTGGTTGTCGCCGTTGGTGGCCTGCACCTGAATGGTGGAGAAGCCGTCGTCGTCCTTGCCGATCTCCAGCAGGGACACATCGAAAGTGCCGCCACCGAGGTCGAAGACCAGGATGGTTTCGTCTTCCTTGCCCTTTTCGAGGCCGTAGGCCAGTGCGGCTGCGGTCGGCTCGTTGATGATACGCAGCACGTTCAGGCCTGCGATGGTGCCGGCGTCCTTGGTGGCCTGACGCTGAGCGTCGTTGAAGTATGCCGGGCAGGTGATCACGGCGTCGGTGACCGGTTCGCCGAGGTAGGCTTCGGCGTCGCGCTTCAGCTTCATCAGCACCTGTGCGGAGATCTCCTGCGGAGTCCACTTCTTGCCGTCGATTTCAACGGTCCAGTCGGTGCCCATGTGGCGCTTGACGGAGCTGATGGTGCGGTCGACGTTGGTCACGGCCTGACGCTTGGCGACTTCGCCGACGAGGATCTCGCCGGACTTGCTGAATGCCACGACGGACGGCGTGGTGCGAGCGCCTTCAGCGTTCACGATAACGGTGGGCTGGCCACCTTCAAGAGTTGCGATGCAGGAATTAGTAGTACCCAGATCGATGCCAACTGCGCGTCCCATAACTTGTCTCCTTTGTAGATAGGTTCGCTATGCGTTTTCTGTTCTATTCGTTCTTTCGCCCGAGTTTCGGTTTGCCGCCTCCCGGACTTTCCAAAACTTGAGCCTACACCACTCAACTTTGAATCGCAAGCGATTATTCCCAAATCTACAAAAAAGTTGAGCTCCCTTCGCTCAACTTTTTATCAGACACAATCTCAAGACACGATTTCAAGGCGCGATCACCATCGAACATCAATCAAATCGCAATCTCAACAAAACCTGCCATCTCACCATCGGCAGGGCGCGAACGCAATCCGTCAACGTTTCAACTGCCTTTCGTTGACGAATCGCCATTAACTGCAATCAACCGGCCAAATCAGGCCGCACCGGAACCCGCGTTCGGATTAGCCAGATTGGCGGCGACCGGCGCGAGAAGCACACGACCCGTACCGCGATACACGTTGACCAAGCCCTCGCCGCTCGCAGCCGAACCGATCAGCGTCTTCGTGGAACGCTCGACCGTGAACTGCAGGCCGTTCGTCCACGCGATCGCGAAATTGCCGTCCACCTTCAGCTCGTCGTTCTCCAAATCGACGGTCACGATTTCGGAAGCGGGCACCGGCGACTCCAACGCAACCGTTCCCTGGCCCATCAGCGACAGGTTGAACAGGCCCTCGCCGCCGGCCACCATCGCGCTCGGACGCGAAACCATAACCGCATGCTGCTGAATCGTGGTTTCGCAAGCGTAAAACAGGCCGTCGTTCACGGTGATGGCGCCGCCCATCTGGCTCGGATCGAGCAGCAGCACATGACGGTAGGTCGGTTCGAGCACAACCACGCCATTGCCCACGTATTCCGGCTTGACCGCGGACTCGTTGGTGACCGCGCCACGCGCCAGCTTGCCGATGAAATCGCCAACGCCCTTCACACCGGTCGTCACTTCGACATGGCCGACGGTCCACTGCATGGCGCCCGCCTGCACAACCGCGCCGGTCTTGCCATTGAGATTGCAGACCAGTTGACGGCGGCGCACGTTCATTTCGGACGCATAGTAGGCGTCCATGGCGCTGCCGTACGTCACGGAAAAATCGCGCTTCCACTCCATGACCTGGAAAATGCCCTGCTGCGCGACAATTGCGGCATCGTCATTATCCGTCAGATTGTAAATACGCACGAATGCTCCTTTGCTGGTAATACTTTGTTGATAATACTTTGGATGTCGAGAGATAATCTCCCGGTTTGCGAGATAGACATCTCGAAGGATATTGTCTCACAACGCTTGCTGCGTTGAACGACCCATCTCATTTTGGATTTGCGGCCCGCCCTGTCTGCATTGACCTCACGATTTCGATTTGGCGACCTCACGATTCGGAAAAAGGCTTAAAAAATGAAATCGTGAGGTCAGACCACAAATCGTGAAGTCACCAAACCTGAATCGTGCGATGAAGCAAAAGATCCGGACCACACTGCAATGCGTGCGATCCGGATCTTATTTGCGCTCTTCAGATCTCTTCAGATTTTCAGCGGCTGATCTTGGCGGTCTTGACGATCATCGCGATTGCGGCCGGATCGTTCTCGACGGTCTGGTAGCCCATTTCCTTGGCCTGCTCCCACACGGTCTTGCCAGCGCATTCGCCGCCCTGCACGGTCTGGCGGAAGTACTTGGAACCACCGCCGATGGTCACGTCAGCGCGGGTATCGAGCAGCTGCTCGGAAATGGAACCGATGCCGCCGTTTTCCTTGAGCTGGTTGGCAAGGCAGCGCTTGAGCGCGTCGTTGGAGCTGCCGTCGGTCTTGCCTTGCGGACCGTAGCAGCCACGCTCGGTGGAGTGCGATTCGAGCACGGCCGGGGTGGTGTACTGGCCGGTGCCGGCATTGGTGTCGCCGAGCTCTGCCGGCTGGCCGACTGCGTCAAGGCCTTCGAAGTGGCCGTTTGCACCCCCGAGATAATCGCGGGCGACGGTGATCTCGGAATCGCCCATGCCGTCACCGATGAACAGGATGACGTTCTTGGCGGTGCCGTTGCCGATGGCCGCAATGCGCTGTGCGCCGCCGTGCTGAGCCAGTTCCGCAACGGACTTGCCGTTCAGATTGTAAGTGGAAGTTTCGTTGGCGAGCGCCGGTGCCGCAAGCGCGCCGAGCGTTGCAACGGAAGCGATTGCTGCAATCGCTCCTTTGAGAGCCTTTCGATTGCTCATCTTTTTTCTTCTTTCTTCAGCCTGTGCTGTATTGCAATCTCCACGCCAGGTTTCGCAAACCAACTTCCGAGGCGTTTTGGACGAACAAAACGTGAACTCTCGTCTTCACAAAGTGAACACTTATCTCAAATCCTCTTTCCGTCAACCATCATTCCCAATACCCCCTAAATACTGAATTATGACTCATGCTTTTGTCGCATGAAGGGCAAACGGTCAGGCAGGGGCGCGGCGCGTCAGGAAGAGGCGCGGGCGGAACGAGTGGCCTTGACGGCTACGAAGAGGCTGCGAATCAGGAGCACGCACAGGTAGCAGGCGAACAGAATCGATCCGACGCGGGGCGAGACCGCGCCCGCTATCCACGTACCGAATGGCGCGGTAACGGCAGCCACCAAGCCAATAATCAGCGCGGCCTTCACATGCACCAGCCTTCGTTTCAGGTTTGCCACGCTCGTCGTGATCGAGTTCGGAAACATGGCCAGCAGCGACGTGCCTCGCGCAATCAGATCGGAAGCGCCGAACAGCATCGATAGCGCGGGCACGGCGAGCGCCCCGCCGCCAATCCCCAGCAGTCCCGCCAATATGCCAATCACCACGCCCAGCAGCACCAGGCAAACTCCGGTCAGCGCACTCATCGCAATGTGCTGGTCGCGCGACGGCACAAAACTTATCTGGTTCACCACCACAAACACGAGAAACACTACGAAAATCCATCGCAGCACAAGTTCCGGCAAGCGCGAAAGCAGCCAGCTGCCAATCTGCCCGCCCACAAACATGCCGCAAAACAGCAGCAGCGCGGCGAGCCAGTCCACGTTTCCGCAAGTCGCGTACGAAATGACGCCGGAAATCGAGGTCGGTACGATCGCAAGCATTGACGTCGCCGCCGCATTGCGTTGCGTCAGTCCGAGCCATACCAGCGCGGGCACGATCACGGTGCCGCCGCCGATGCCGAACATGCCTGACAGCAGTCCTACTGCCACGCCGACGATCACCAGCACCGCAATGCCTCGCGCGGATTCGTCGAGTCCCGCAGGATCCGCACCAAACAGTCGATCCGCTTTCCCGCCGAATTTCCCGCTCGGTTGCACACTCGATCGCACACTTTCTTCAGCGCGTTCAACACTTTCAGCATTCGAAATATTGGAAATATCCGATTTCTTCATCTCTCCCCTACCATCGCACTTTCTTCATCTTGCGATAATTGCGATAGTACATTCCCACACATCGCAGCGTCGCAAGACCGGCAGAATACGAGAAGGAAGAAGAGAAACTACGCCCGTCTGCCGGACGAGTGGCGCCCGGCAGCCACGCGATCGGCTTTCACGATGCGCCCGCGCCGCCACAGCCGTGCCAGCCATACGCACGCGAATCCAATGATCGACACGAGCAGCCCAATCACAAGAGCCGCCACAGCCGTCATATACCCCGGCTCGTCGTACGTGGTCGCGTCCGGCACTTTCGGGTTCGGTATGCGATGCCCGCGCACGAGCAGCCTGTGCGAGTTCACCCCGTATGGCGTGCATGTGATCAGCGTCGCGTAGTCTTTGCCGGATTCGATGTTGAGTTTGCTGATGTCGCTCGGCAGCACTACGGAAATTTGGTCAACCTGGTACGTGTAGGTTTCGTCGAGCACGTGGAATGCGAACGTGTCGCCTTTTTGCAGTTCGTCGAGACCGGTGAGCAGTTTCGCGCTGGGCAATCCGGTATGCCCGGAAATCACCGCATGCGTGGTTTCGCCGCCTACGGGCAGTGACGTTCCCGCCAAATGCCCTGCCGCGATTTGCAGCACGCCTTCGCTGGTGCCATGGTAGACGGGCAGTTTCACTTTGATGCGCGGTATGGTCACGTATCCCATGATGCCGGTACCGGTTATGTCGAGCGTGTTTTCGTATGTTTGCTTCTGCTCGTCGGTCAGGTGCCAGCGGTCGCCGTTCGCCGCGAGCGCCTCGTTGTAGGCGTGCGCCGCGTCGAGCATGTGCTGTTTTTCTTCGCCGGAGAGATCTTCGGTTTGTTCCACGTAGCTTGCCACGGCGTACGACTGGTGCATGCGGTTCCACCAGTCGCTGAATGTTGGGTATGCGATGAGGCAGATCGCGCCGATCATGAATATTGCGGATATTGCGATTAATACGTCGAGCAGCGCGTTCGACTTTTTCTTCGGTTTCTTCGATTGTTCCGAAGATTTTACAGATTTCAAAGATTCCGATTTCGCACTTTCCGCGCCTTCCGCAGAACCTTCCGCACTTTCCATGCCTTCCGTGCTTTCCGAAAATTCAGCGAATTCTGAGAATCCGGCAAAGTCGGAAGAGCCGGCAATATCCGCGGAATCCCCGGCAATCTTACGGCGCGCTTCAGCAGTTTCACGGCGCGCTTCAGTGCTCGGTTCTCCCGATTCGCTGTTTCCGCTCCGCCGCCGTTTCACGCTACTGTTCGCCTTCCCGCTTTCTCGCGATCCTCACTACGCCTAAGAGTACCAATGCTGCGGCGCAGATGGCGGCTGCCATCCAGGCCACGCTCTGCACTGCCGAGCCGGTGTGTGCGGGCGGGGTTTCGGGTGGTGTGTGCGTGTTGGTGATGGTGGTGGTGTCGCCTTCCACGTCAGAGAGGGTGGTGTACCCGCTGGGTACGGAAGCTTCGACCACCGCCCACTGGTGTGCGGAGGAAAGTCCCGTCCACGAATGTGCCCACTTGTTGGACTCGTTGAGTTTCACTTCTTCGAATACCACGCCGTCACGCAATAATTTCACGGTGATGGCTTCGGGGCGCTTGCCGTCGGAGTCATTGCGATCGTTCCACACTTTGCGCACGGTGCGTTCCAGAGTCGGCTTGAGTTGGGTGGAGCATTCGGTTTTTGGTTCGATGGCGAGTTCGCGTGATCCGTTGGAGACGCCGTCTTGCGGCATGGCGACGAGCATGTTGGCGGAAGCGCACTGCCAGTAGGAGTCTTCGTCGGCCGTTCCGCCAACAGCAGCCGCGCCAGCAGCGCCTTCGACTTTCACGCTATCGGACACGACCAGATACAGCCCGTCTTCCACGCCGGCGAACGTGAGTCGCCCGGCTTTGTCGGTTTCGCCCGAGTCCACGGCTGCGGATTCGCTTGCCCCGTTCGCCGCGATGAGTCCGGCGAGCGTGTTGGCCACGTCGCGGTACACTTGCGCGTCATATCCGGTTACTTTCGACCAGTCGATCGGGTATGCGGTGGAGTCGGTGAATGGTGCGACGGGTTCGAAGTTTGCGCCGGACGAGACTTGCCCGACTTTGTATAGGCGGAAGGTTGCTCCCGGAATGGCGAAATCGCCCGTTCCAGCGGCTCCAGAATCGGAAGCGCCTCCCGCATTAGAGTCAGCCCCGTCATTGCTTTTGTGTTGATACGTAATGGCGATGCTGCCGCTGGCAGAGTCTGTTGGCGCCGCAACCGCATCGCGAGTGGTGAGTGCACAGATTGCGGCGGCACATGCGACGGCAGCTGCGCAGCATGTTGCGACGATGCGGCTTGCGATCGTGTGTTCCTTCATTGCCAGCCCCTCTTCTGTGGTTCTTTCTATGAAAACTAGAAATATCAAGTCGCCCCCAACTTGCGACTTGGAAAAATTAGGGAGTCAGGCTGAATTCTCGTTAGTTTAGGCAGTTTACAAGGGATTTGAGGCAATCCAGCCTGACATATGTGGGTTCGGTTATTATTCAATTATGAAAAAATTATGTTGATTGTGATGATTCCGCTGTTGCCATGCGGAGGTAAGTGCATGGCAACAGCGGTTTCATGTGTAGTTATTTTCAGTTATGGTTTTTGATTTTCAGTTATGTTGACTGTGATCTGTGAGATCAGGCGTTGCGGCGACGCAGTGCCATGACCAGGGTTGCGCCAGCGAGCACGAACACTGCCGCACCAGCCACATACAGCATCACCGTACCCATGCCACCGGTGGATGGCAGGTTGGAGCCCTTCTGGTTCACGATGGTGGTGGCGACAACACCGGTGGTCGTATCGCCAGGAGTCGAATCGATCTTGAGCGAGATCAGCTTCGGATCAGCAGCATTAACGTCATGCTCTGCAGTGATTTCGAAGAGCTTAGCCGCTGCGGTGTTGTAGCCTGCCGGAGTGTGGGTTTCCACGAGCTTGTACTTGCCGTCGTCGATGCGCTTGTAGGAGGTAGTGTACTTGCCATCCGTGCCCTTGACGACGGTCACTTCACCGAGATCAGTGGTGTAGTCTTTCTGAGCCTCGTCATACTTGTAGAGCTTGAACTTCGGCAGGTCATTCTCAGCCGGGGTGCCGTTATCGCTGAAGGTCTTGGTGATGTCCAGCTCATAGGTGAACACGATGACCTTATCCTTAGGGGTTTCGCCGGTTTCGCCTTCGCCGCCAACATTCGGGTTGTTGGAGAACTCAAGGGAGGCCTCGTTCGGGTTACCCGTAGAGCCGATTACAGCCTGATCATTCAGCGTAGAAGTGTATTCGACGGTGAACTTGCCGCCAGCAGCAACGGTGATTGCCTTGCTATCAGTGCCCTTGACGGACTTTGCATCAGCAATGGTGAGGTCGAAGGTGTGATTATCGGTAGTAGCCGTGTTGAGAGTGTAGGAGTCAGCGCTAAGCTGCTTGCCTTCATACTTGACAACCACGGATTCGCTATTGAAAGTCAGACCTGCGGACTGAGTATCGTGGAAGACCAGCTTGTAGGTCTTGTATGCGGCGAAATCAGCCGCATCGGTCGGCAGGGTGGCGGTCAGCTGGAACGGCACCTTGTCATTCACGTCGTAGTCGGCGGAATCCTGCCATCCGGTGGTGTCACCAGTGGAATCGTTGATGTCCTTGACCTTCTTTTCAAAGGTCGGCTTGTCAGCCTTACGGTTCACAGTCACCGGACCATTGACCCGCACGATGAACAGGGTGGAAGCATCGTCACCAGTCACGGCGGTGCTGTCCTTCAGCAGGTAGTAACCTGCGGCAGCATCAAGAGAGGCGTCCTTGGAGACCGAGCCGAAAGCAGCACCGCTCAGATCAACGAACTTGGAAATGGTTGCCAACTTCGTAGTGTCATCAGCAGTGCTCTCAAGCGCAGCGATCTTGACGGCAGCTTCGGCGGCAGTCAAATTAGCGTTTCCCTCGCCAGCACCATTATTTTCATTGAAGTTCTTGCCAGCGGTGACGTCACCCAGAGTACCGTCCGTGCTCAAAGAACCGGTGAAAATCTGATACACAGAGTAGGTGTGCGTATCTTCGGCCGGCACAGTAATCTGGTACGTGTTCGCTGCCATTGCGGTGCCTGCGCCGAACATGCCGGCGACGGCCATGGCTGCGGATGCTGCCACAGCGACGAGGCCTTTGAGAACCTTATTCATTGTTCTCCCTTTCTTTCCTTTTTCCATAAACTTGTTGAAATCTTCGTTGTTTTCCAACGTTTTCAATTATTTTTCAGTTATTGAGTTATTGCCCAGAAGGCAGTGGTCGTTTGTTTTACGGACCATCCCCTCCTCTTCTAGACGTGTTCATTGCCGACGCCTCCTGACTTTCAGGGCCAGTCCGGCCGTCGCAACGGATGCCATGGCCACAAGCAATCCCGTAGCCAAAGTCTTCATATTTCCGTCGCCGCCCGTCCCCGGCAACACCACCCCCGGCTGATTCTCAATCTTGTTGTCAGCGGGACCGGTTGCGCCGTCGACAGTGAGCGCAACGCTCCATGCGGAGCCGTTATACGAACTTGGACCGATGGTGAACTTGTAGACAACACCGCCGAGGTTGTACCCGTCGGGAGCCTTGTTCTCTTCCAACGTGTATTCACCCCAAGGCAAACCCGTCAGTTTGAACTTACCGGCACTGGAATCTTCGTCCGCAAAGCCTTCGCTCGAGCACGCATCCATGCAGTCAGTCACGAAGTACTCTTTAGAAGTGGCGAGCTTTTCAAACGTGCCGTTTACGCCATCGTTTCCGTACTTGAACTCGCTGGTCTGGGTGACTTTCCATTCCGATCCGGCAAGCAGCAAGGAATCATTTTCCGAGCTGACCTTTGACCAGCTCACTTCACCGAGCACACGAGGGTTCTCGATGATATTGCTGGCCGCGACGGTAAGGGCAGGGTCCTTGTACAAGGTGACGTCTCCGTTCGAATCAGTCAACCGGAAGTAGTACGTAGGTGTGCCTGCGTGGGCAGTCGGGTTGCGGGCTTCCTGAAGCTGGTAGATCTCGCCGTTCGTGTTGACCGGCAGACCGGAAACAGTGAACGCACCTGGATCGGCGTTTTCATCACCCATGCCATTGGCAACGCATGATGATGTGCAATCGGTCACTGTGATCGGCGTTCCGCCATTCGCCGTGAACGAACCATCGCTTACCTTGCCGGAAGCAATCGTCCAAGACGATCCTGCAATTTTCGCCTTGTCGGTGCCATCGATCTTATTCCACGTCACCTTGGTGCGAGTATCCGTGAACACAATCTCAATGGCGCCAACAGTTGTGCCCGTAGCATCATCCGCGTTCTCATGCCTCGTCACGGTTGTGACTTGACCGTCGCTAATTACGAATGTGTACCAAACGTCTGTCTTGGTGTATCCGGTTGGCGCTTCATGCTCTTTCAGCTTGTACGTGCCGTCCGCCAGATCCTTGACCTCGAACTTGCCCGCGTCAGCGTTGATATCGCACATTACGCCAAGCTGGTCGCCGTTCGGCTCAGACTTCGTGCAGGCAGTCGTACGTGCAACAGTCTCGTTTGCGAGCACTACGTCAGCAGCGCCCTGCTCGTAATACACAGCGGCAGACACCTTGGCTTCAACGTTCTTTGCAGAAACGTTTGCCGCGCAACCACTCGGAGCTGTGGCATACACATTCGCGGAGGTATTCAGGCCGCTCGACTTCTGTACGGTAATCACCGCACTGTAGTCCGCGACATAGTTTCCACCACCACTCGGCCCATCCCAAGACGCAGTTCCGTTATCAGAACCGCTCTTGAACTTGAAAGTGATCTGCTTCCGGTCATCATTCTGAATTTTGACATAGCTCCAGTCGCCGCAATTATTACTGCTATAGTCCCTGGTCATTGCCGCCTCGCGCCAAGAGCCATCCGTGCCGTCAAGGCTGTACCACAGGTATGGGGTGCTCCATTTGCCAGGATTATTAAAGTAAATGACCGTATAATGCGTATCCTTAGGCACGGTAACAGTGAACGAAACGGAAAGGCTTCCTGCTTTTGCGGTAATCGTCGCCGTACCTGAAGCAACGGCGGTAACTTTGCCGTCGCTGTCCACCGTCGCAACGCTCTCAGCGCTCGACGTCCATGAAACCGCCGTATTAGCGGGATCAACAGTGGCAGTGAACCGCTGATAGTTTCCCTTTGACAAGCTGAACGATGCATTGTTCGCCACATCCATATTACCGGTTTTCACCGTCAGAGATGTCACCTGAACCGCAGTGACGGTGACCGTTATGGAATCGCTGATTGAATCGTCGCCAACAGGCTTGACCGTAATCACAGCAGTACCTGGGGCAATGCCGGTCACCGTTCCATCGCTAACGGTTGCGACAGCGGAATTGCTTGACTCCCACTTCACATCCTGTGCCGCATTCGCAGGCTGCACCTGCGCGGTCAAAGTAGCCGAACTATTCTGAGTAATACTCAGCGAATCACCAGCATCAACGCCATCCTTCAGAATGGTGACGCTGGAAACCTGCACCATATTGTCTTCAACGATGTAAGTTCTGCCATCGTTAGCAGTGATTTCCCAACTGGAATCTGCCAACGGTTTATCATCTTCACCATTCTTCGTCCAGGAAATCGACGCGGACTGCGGATAGTTCACAATCTTGTTGTCAGAAACCGGAGTCCAATTGGTTCCGTCTGCGCTCTCGTAAACATCTTGTACGAGAGAGCCTTGGTCGCCCGCAGTGATGCGGTACACCTTGCTGGAAATCTGATAGCCTTTTGGCGCTCCAAGTTCCTTCAGGTAGTAGTTGCTGTTGGTCTTGAGATTGCCGACCTGAATGGTGCCGTTATCAACACCGTCTTTGTCAGACAGCGCATTACCGTCAGTAACCGTCGTAATCGCCTCGCCACCGTTCGCGGCATCTGCGTAAGTCTTGTACACACCCCACGTGGTGCCAGCCAAGGCATTGTCGTTGTTGTCTACCTTGTTGATCTGAATGACCGCGCACTGGGTAGAGTACGAGCCGTTCCACGGCAGGTTGTGGCGTTCCTGATCCATATCAAGCGCGGAAGCCGAGTAGCTGCGCTCGTAGTTGAGGAACTTGTAGAAAGTACCGTTATTAGTATTGCCAACCGCATCCGGATTGTACATGGAGAAATCCCCGCCAACCCATACACGACCGTTGGTGCTCACGTGAGATTCGAAGCTGCCATTCGGCACGAGGATGCTGCCGAGCATGCCAGCGGCAGGATCATCCTTAGTCTCCATGGCAAACGACTTATCCCATACGCCATCAGCTTTTTCCAGATTGGAGTTTGCGTCCCTACGCGTCGTAGTGCCACTACCTTGGCCACCATGGATAACCACATTTGTAGCGTCAGCAAAATTCCACATGATCTGCTGCGCACGCTTAGCATACTCCGAGTCCGCATAAGAACCACCAAGCTCACGCTTGGTACCGCTTTCATCAGTCCACCAGAAACGCCAACCGTTATGGAAATCCACGTTCTTTCCGGTCACATTAATGACCACGGAAGCGCTATCGGGAATACCGGAAAAGTCGAAACTGACACCCGTATAGCTCGAAGAATCATTGAGAAAGCTTGCGGGAAGGTTGAACACCTGCATAGAGGCTTTCCCGTCACCCTGAAACTTAATTACCTTCTCATTGACGTTGTTAATCGTAAAAGTATAGCTACCGTTGTCGTACTCATTGACGTCATATTTCGTACGCTTCAAATTGTTATAGCTGTCCGAAGAATATGTCGCAGTGGTAACATATACGCTTCCGAACCCCTTCAGGGAAGACAAGTCGTTTGACAACTTCTTGATATATGTGTCAAAGTCCGAGAACTTTTCATTAGTCGAGCCGATCGTCTCATCAGTCTGTTTCCAGCTGACAGTACCCTCCATGCCGCCTGGCACATAGACGGAGTTCCTGGAGTCGTACCGATTGGTGTCGGTGTTCTTTGATCCATTTCCCAAAATCTGATTCGAAGAACCACCATATACCGTGGTGCTATCGCCCGCGATATTTGCGGAGTAGGACGGCTCAGTGTTCTTGTTCTTGCCAACCCAGCCAGCATTTCCCCAAGCTTGAGTGCCCTTAACCCAGCCAATGCTCGAATCGTTGCTGTCACCTTTAACGTCCAGCACAACAGAACCATCTTTAGGACGATACTGACCGCCAAAGCCCACGACACCGAAGCGGAAACCCCGGTAATCCTTTACATAGCCGTTCTTAGCACCGTCCGCATCGGTGAAATACGTGGCCCACGCACCTTTAAGCGGGTGCATCAAAAGCTTTCCTTTGACCGCGGTTAGGCCTTCGGCTTCCACAGCATACGACCCGCTTGGACCGTTAACATCTAGCATGTTTCCGCCGGTCTTCTTGCCAACGTACATGTCGCCGCCCACATATGTGGCGACGCCGGTATCTTCCGTACTGTGACCCGTATCAGTGCCCAAGGTTATGGATTGCGGGGTGCAGATACCGCCATTGTCTCCTGCCGCACCTTCGGCATTGGCGCTGTAGGTGGGGATGAAGGCGGTGACGGCTACGGTGGCCATCATGGCAACTGCGACTGCGGCGGCGGTCAGGGAGCGGGCATGAGAGAAGGCGCGGGCAGATACCACTCGCGCTCCCGAGTAATGCTGTGGCGCCGAGCTCCTCGCTCCGCCTCTGAGCAATCTCTTCATCATGTCCCCTAACTGCACGAATCAGACCCCCCTCAGACATTCCGACTCTAACACGACATCCTTTGCAATATGCCATCTACAGGAGTGGCAACTACGCCACTCAACCTTTTTCTCTCTCCCGCACCTTGTGGGTACGGCTCAAAATGATAACCTTTGCATTCATGAAAATCACTGAAACAAAAATACCACCCCCCCCCCGATATAAAGGTGGTAAAACCTTTGTTTTCCAGT
>ENA-OXQG01000015-OXQG01000015.1-human-gut-metagenome-genome-assembly--contig:-NODE-15-length-18396-cov-11.6396_pt1 | contig 18396 bp, 15 predicted proteins | sample MGYA00249579_ERZ652557 | MGnify/ENA primary metagenome ERZ652557 (study PRJEB26925, sample SAMN05826837) | human gut metagenome | biome: ENVO:2100002; feature: ENVO:00000062; material: ENVO:00002003... | reverse complement strand
TGTCTCGTGGGCGCGGAGATGTGTATAAGAGACAGGCCACATAGTCCACTTTGGTACCGATCAGATCGGTAGCCTTGCCTTTGCCTTCGTCGCCCCACTGAGCGCCGATCAACACGATTCCGGACATACTGCACCTCCGCATCCGCACAATTCCGCCGGGAACAGCCTACCGTATGCCCTCTACTGCGAAGGTAAGCGCTGGGGCGGCGGTTACCGTCGCATTCGTTTTGTCAACGCCCATATCAACATGGGCGCGAACGGCTGCAACTTGCCGTCCTTGCCTTGTTGAAGTTCCTGCAGTCTCTCCCTGCACTTGCGTGGGAAATCCCGCGCCGACGCATTTTTTTCAAACCATTGGTAAAGGCCAACCAGCGCCATCGCACGTTCTTCTTTCAACCAGTGATAGTTAAGATTCAACCGCACATTGATATCATCGTTGACTTCCGGAATGGATGAACTCAGTGTAGCGTCAAATTTGCCGTAACTCAACGAATCGATGTGGTCTTTCCTCCTGGGATCAACGGTCAGCTTGCTGTTGCCTCGCAACGTATCACATGTCACCTTGGGGCCGCTGCTTTCCTCATCCTCCTTACGATGCGGGGCACGATGTCCGTCTCGGGCTGACGCCTTTTCGTCTTTCTGATATTTTCCATCGCATACGGCAAACAGATTGCGATAATCCAGAGAGTGACGGTCAAGATCAGCCTGCGTATATTGAGGGTAAGGCAGCTCCGCCTCCTTGCCATGTCGTCTTGCCTCTTCGTATCCCTCGTAGTCCTGATGACGAGGAATATAGTGCTCGTTATGCATCTTCCGCGAGACGCCACTCACCGGCTGCACCGCTATACACCGCATGCAGTAAACGCACAGCCATCCCTGATCGGCGCCCAAACTATCCCACAAGTGGGGGATTAACTGAGATGCCTCTTGAAGCTGTCCCAGAGAGTCATAGCAAACCTCCACGCCATCAGTGTTTTTCAGCACACGCTTCGCCTTGGCAATCTCAATGCTCGGCGGATGCGCATTGTCTTTGTCCACGTACAGCATCAGTCCCTCACCTCCCCGGCATAGAAGAAATACGAGGAACGGGCACCGCTGAGATCAGGATTGTCAGCGCCTATCGTTCGCTCCAGCTCCCCCAATGTCTGTTTCGCCTCGGGGAACTCATCGGCATCCATCTGCCGGGAGAATCGGTCGAACAGATCCTGTACTTTCCGCGGCTTGTCCAGAGATCCCATCACATGGCGCAGAACCAGGCTCGCACTGCTGCCATATGTCTCGTTTCTTGGGGAAACCGCCTGATAGATTCCATCGTTCTTGTCATCCAACGTGATGACGCGCAACCTGTCCGATGCCACGGAGGAGATCACCATCGGCGCATGCGTGGTGACGATAAATTGGATTTGCGGGAACGACTTCATCAGCACGCCAAGAATGCAGGACTGCCATTTCGGGTGAAGATGCAAGTCGACCTCATCGATAAGCACCACGCCGGGCGTCCAATCAATCACGGAATCGCCCATGAACGGGTTCAGCGCCGCAATCCGCCATGCGATGTCGGACACGAGTCCCACCACGCCGCGGTATCCGTCGCTCAAGGTCCACAGCGGCATGCTCTCCAAGCGCACTCCATCGGAATCCGTGTAGCTCAGTCGCAAACCATCATCGAAATCATATTCGAGCCGGGCCTCAGTCGCATGCCCATTCTCGCGCAGAAGCGTCTCCAAGCACCGTTCAACGGTCTTGCATACTGCGCGGTAGGTAGGTACGTCATACCCTCTCAGAGACCGGTCATATTGCTTGCGCCACCAAGCATCCATCTGCCTGTAATTCAGACTGGATTGAAGACATCTATCATATCCGCGAAAACGATTTTTGAAAGCGGATGCTCTTGCCTTTCCCGTCATTCTGCCGTGCAGTCCCAATCGATCCGTGCCATAGTAGGCCAGTAGCGGAAGCACCGCATCTGGATCCATTTGAACCAGCTTCTGATACATCTCTGACAAACTGCATATCTGAGACGCCTTGGAAAATGTGGTGCTCCCGTTCGCACTGTTCAGTTCCCGTCGCCATTCGATAGGAACAGCAATCGGATTCCCTCGTTCCTGCACTGTTCTCCACTGCACCGGCTGCGCGATGTCCGCTTGCGCATAGATACTGACGGGAAACTGCTCTTGGATATCGGTTTCCCCGTATTGTGAATAATATTTGCGGCGCGCATCGCTCCCTTGAATCCGCAATCCGGAAACCTCTGGAAACGCTTTCAGGAACGTGCCCAACGCCACGGCGGCGGCATCCAGCACCGCGGTCTTTCCGGCACCGTTTTCGCCGACCAATACGGTCATTTGCCTGTCGAAGTCAACGGTCAGCCCTGGAACCATGCTATCTGAATGCCCGCCGTTGCTGTTGGCATCGGCACTGAATCGGCCCCCAAACTTCCGATAGTTCGTCATGGACAGCCTTCTCAGCCACATCATACTCTGTACTTGATTATCCATCATCGTCCCCTTTGCCGGTCAATATTCAGCCATCATATCGGAAGACCGTAACTCGACAGCTGCGGTTGCATCTACCGCGGCGACCGACGTCACTTCAGGGCTTTGCCGGCGGAACCGAGCTGCTTGCAGGCCTCCACGACGCGGGCCGCCATCGCGCTCTCGGCCTCGCGGCCCCAGGAGCGCGGATCGTACAGCTTCTTCTCGCCGACCTCGCCGTCCACCTTGAGCACGGCATCGTAGTTCGAGAACACATGATCGGCGATCGCACGGGTGAACGCGTACTGCGTGTCCGTATCGATGTTCATCTTGACGACGCCGTACCGCACCGCCTCGGCGATCTCTTCCGGGCGAGAGCCCGAACCGCCGTGGAACACCAGAGCGAACGGCTTGCCGTTCGGAAAATCGACGGCCCCGGCGGCGGACGCGATACGTCCGTCCACCACGGCCTGAGCCGCCTCGCGCTGGATGTCGCCCAACAGTTCCGGGCGCAACTTGACCACGCCGGGCTTGTAACTGCCGTGAACGTTGCCGAACGTGAACGCGGCCATGTACCGGCCGCGCTCTCCCAGGCCGAGACGCTGGGCGACCTTCACGCCATCGGCCGGCGTGGAATACAGTTTTTCGTTGATTTCGGCGCTATGACCGTCCTCTTCGCCGCCGACCGCGCCGATTTCGATTTCCAGGATCGTGCGCGCGGCGACGGACTTGTCGAGCAGCTGTTCGGCGATGGTGAGGTTTTCGTCCAGCGGAACCGTCGAACCGTCCCACATGTGGGACTGGAACATCGGCTCGCGGCCGTGCGCCACCTCATCGGCCTCCATGTCCAGCAGGGGACGCACCCAACCGTCCAGATACTGCTTGGCGCAATGGTCTGTGTGCAACGCGACGGTGATATGCGGGTAGCGCTTCGCCACCTCATGCGCGAACGCCGCGAACGCCAACGACCCGGTCACGCGGTCGTTCACGCCCTGACCGGAAAAATACGCGGCGCCGCCCACTGAAACCTGGATGATGCCATCCGACTCGGCATCGGCAAAACCCTGCAGCGCAGCGTTCAGCGTTTGGGAGCTCGTCACATTGATCGCCGGGTAGGCATATCCGCCGCGGCGCGCAGCGTCCAGCATTTCAGCGTATCGTTCGGCAGTTGCAATCGTCATACCTGCATTATCCCGCGACCATGCAACATTTGGCACCACCGCTACTCCGGCCGGAGCCGCCGGGCGGAATCCATCGCCTCCGCACGCCACGGCCCGTTCCTCACCTTTCCCCCATCTTCACCTCCGTAAAATAAAGACGTGACAAAAGAACCGCAGTACATTGAAGAGCTGTCGTTTGGGGACAGTGTGAGCCGGGCGGGGAAGACGCGCGGGAACGAATACGGCGAGTACGGAGCCGGCCCCGATAACGGTCGGCGCGGCAGGGGACGGCATCGGCTGATTGCATTCGTCGCCATTCTGGTGATATTGGCGTTGGCCGGTGGCAGTGTCGGTGGCTGGTGGATGTGGGACCGGCATTGGCGGCAGATACCGATCACGGTAAACGGCACTTCCATGAAAGTCAGCGTCGACATGACGTTGGGACGACTGCTGCGCGACAATGGCGACTTCGACGCGCATCCGGGCAATCTGGTCGACGTGGCCGGCGACATGATCGAGAAGCATGCCGGCAAACCGATCGTCGTCAGCATCAACGGCGCTGCCGTGCGCCGGGATGCAATCGACAGCACGACGATCCCGCAGGATGGCATGGTGATGGTGACGTCAGGCGAGGATGTGACCGAAGACCATACCGTGAGAAAGGAGACCGTGCCGCACGGCGAAAGCATCGGCATCGCAGGCGGCTCGATACAGATACTCAAGCAGGCCGGGAAAGACGGCGTGCACGAATACTGGGTCGGGAAACGTTCCGGCAAGCATGTGGACAAAGGCGTCACCGTCGAGCCGCAGGACACGATCGTCGTGCCGTTGAATCCGCGTCCGGAGGGGAAGAAGGTCATCGCGCTGACGTTCGACGACGGACCGAGCAAATACAGCGGCCCGATCCTGGACATCCTCAAGGAGAAGGGCGTCAAGGCCACGTTCTTCGACGTGGGCGAGGAGTGCCTGTCGTTCCCGGACGCCGAGAAACGCATGCTGGAGGAGGGACATCAGGTGGCGAGCCATTCCAACACGCATCCGGACATGCCGACACTCAGCCGCGACGCGTTGCGCGCTGAAATCATCGCTGGGCTTTCAAACATGAAGAAGGCGTCCGGGCATGTAACGAAAGTGCTAAGGGCGCCATACGGGGCGTTCGGCAAGAAGCAGTGGCAGGAGACGTCCGACCTGATCGACATGAACGTGCTGTGGGATATCGATACGCTCGATTGGAAGCGTCCCGGAGCCAAGGCGATTCATGATGCCGTGATGACGGGCGCGCATAACGGGGCGATCGTGCTGATGCACGACGGCGGCGGCGACCGTTCGCAGGACGTCGAGGCGCTTCCCGGCATCATCGACGATCTCAAGAAGCAGGGGTACGAGTTCGTCACCATCGAGCAGCTGATTAAGATGGCCGGCGACGCGGGAGATACGGGGGACGCGGGTAACTGAGCCCCCTGCTGGAGCTGGCACGTGTAGCTGTCTGATAGGTGGAAGACCCCCCTCAGTCTCACCCTCAGTCTCGCTGACGCGAGCCAGCTCCCGCCAGCGGGAGCGGAAAGTGGTGGAGCGGATGACGGGAGTCGAACCCTACCTAGACAATGACGCAAAAGCGCTAAATATCAATGTTTTCCACTCCTCGGAGCTTTATCCATAAGACCATATGACAACACGGTGACAACAATTTTGTAGAGGAACGTTTTTCTTCCCTCACCGAGCACCATGTACAGAGGCTTTAGCCTTTCTCCATAAACCGGTTGACTTTGGGTGCCACCGTCAGCAAGTAGACCGGATGCGCGACGGCGATGAGAAGTATCCACCAAGTAAGCCAATGCATCGGACTGTTGGGAATCATAGCGAGGCGATCGGCCAAAGCGAGGCTGGCAAGGATAAGCAACGTCCAGAGGACGCCATGCACCCCGAATGTCCGCTCTCGCCACCAGTCCATGACCGCCATTTTGGTGAGCAACGTATAGCCGACAGCTATGAGCAGTGGTACTGCGCACACGGCGACGAGAATGAGCAGCATGAGGAGGAAGGCGAGCGGCCCATTCCACCATCCCCGGGGAATGATTTCGCCAAGCCACGCATCAACGTTGCCAAGCCATTGACCAATCGCGGCAAGCTGTTGTTTGCGCGCGTGAAGCCACTCGGGCAGTGTGGCCGCGAGGATATGCCATCGGCCTGCCATGACGATGACAGGCATGGGGACGGCGAACGAACACACGCCTACGCACAGAGCGAATAGGATGCGCTTGGCTTTCTCACACCGCCTGTCGTTGTCCTCCCCAAGCCGCTGACGCTCTCGTTCAACCTCCTGACTGACCTGTTCCGCGATGCTCTTGTACAGCTGCTCCCGCTCGCTATCAAACCGCGTTCGGTCGGACTGGAGCTTGGCTTCGCGGGATTCGAGTGCAGCCTGGCGATTAAGGATATGGTTACAACGCTCTTCCTTTTCGGCGCAGACGCGTTCTCTCTTCTTGATTTCTCCGAGTAGTTTCGTTGTCTCGTTGAGTTCGGAGAGCTGCTTCCTGAGCGTCCGATTCGTTGACAAGAGCTGCTGATTCGTTGATTGAAGCTCTTGATTCCTTGATGAGAGCGTCGAATTCTTGCTCCGAAGCTCGCTGATTTGACGGTTGAGTTCTCGCTTCTCCTCCTCTAACCGGGCCACGTCGGTATCCGTTGTCGAGGTCATGTTCGTTGGTTCCTGCGGCTGCATCTGGTCGAACATTCGGGAGAACATGTCGCCCAACGGGTCGGTTCCCATATTGTCGTTCCGGCTCGCTGATTGATCCATCATTTCGCTCCTTGCTGGTGGTGTCCGGCAGTCTGATGCCAGAGTTCCGGGCGAGTAAACTAATTGCGTCGAGTTCGTGCCGGCATTCGAGCACCACTTGTTCACGGCGTTCAACTTCCGCACGTGTTTCGACCACGAGGTCGAGGTCGTTATTACTGATCGCATCATTCAACGCGATGACGGCGGCGCGTAGTTCGCCGCGAGCCCAGTCGACCCTAACGTTCAGGTTTTGCATTCCCTCGGCAAGACTGTTGCCGCCTTCGCGTTGGATTTGGCATGCCGCGTTCAATCCGTCTGCCATCGTCTTCAGCTCGTCGAGTTTCCTTGCCTGAACCTGGTAGTAGCGGCACTGCGCCGGGCTCGACGCATGGCGGAGGGTCGTCGTATTGGCACTTCTCACGAGTGGTTCGAGTCGCTGTTCTGGACGCCCGAACGTTTCAGCCAGCATGGCCGTAGTGAAGCGCGCAGCGTACCTATTCGACCGATCCATGACCATGCCAGTAAATGTTTCGGGTATAAGCAGATGCCATGTGCTACCGTCGCGGCGCAGCATGTTGGCTGGCAGGTTGACCTTCCGCTGGCGCTTGGTCCCGGGCAGCCACACGCTCACCGACCGGTCGTTCTCAACGGCGACAAGCTTGTTGTTGAACGTCAGATGCAGCATGTTCCCGCCATTCGCAAGCCTCGCACCGATGGCATCGAGCGTGTACGCCGGGCCAAGTCGCGAGCCACGGAATTTGCGTCCCGTCGTCCGGTCCGTGAACGTCGCGCCCCGCCACGCATCGCCAAACCTATGCCATGCAAATCAAGCAGCCGGGAAAATTCGCCGATGCTGGACGCTTTGGCCGCGTCGAGGTCGATCAGGATGCGCATCCGTTCCTTGATTCCCCTGCCCTTTGCCGCCGCGTACAGCTCCCCCACGTCTACGCCGCGACCCGTGGATTCGATGACCGGGACGTCATATCCAGAGATCGGTTCCGTATTCTGTCCGGGCGTTCGGCGCATCGTGCCACGCATATCCACACGGTCCGCGGCGGCCTCAACATCTGGGTTCTTCAGCACGTTCAGGCCCTCGCGACGGCACAGTTCGTCGCTGATAGCACGCCATTGGTCGATGCTCCTGCGGGTAAGGCGCATCTTCCTTCCAGACCTTCGGTTCGCCGCGCAAATGACGATGTGGTTGTGCAGATGGTGCCGGTCCATGTGTGTGGAGACCACGTACTTGTAATCCCCGCCCGTGATCGCCTCGGCCAGCATGACGCCCAACTCGTGCACCTGTTCCGCCGTCACATTCTCATCGGGACTGAACGAATGCTTCAAATGCAATGCGAGCACGCCGTTCGCGCGCAACCCGTTCGCGCAGCGTTCTAAGTCGTGGATCATCGGCTCCGCAAGCATGTTCGCGTCGTGCCGCTCGTGGCTGTAGCTGGCGTACACAAGTCTGCCGCCGCCGTTCTTAATAGGGTTGATGACGTAGCGGATTGTTCCGGCGAGATTCGTCTTGACCTTGCTGCCGAGCTTGACCACAGCCATCAGTACAGCCCCTGCGCTGCGTCAATCTCCGCCTTTTCACGCTCCATCAACTCCATCTTTCTGTCGATAGAGGCAAGCAAATTCAGCAGTTCGCGCACCTGCTGCGGGGCGACAGATCCGGCCAGGTTCGCGGTACGGGCGATTTGATTCACGTTCACGCCGATGCGATGCAGCTCGGCCTTGAAAGCCTCGGGATCGCTTGCCAGCGTCACCGAAACGTTCATCGATGCGCCCCGCATGAGCGTCTGCCGGGCGAAATCACCCCACCGTCGATACATCGGCAGGTTCCTTGACCATCGCTCGTGAACTTGCCTGGCCTGTTCCCATTCCTCCGGTGCGAACATGATTTTCTTGCAGATGCTTCGCCTGCGATTGTCACGCCAGCCCATCGGGAAACGCCTCCACACGAGAGCCGGAACGACTCGTTCCACCAGCCGCGACAACGGTCCGGAGGCTTCGCCGACCAAGGGGCACGGGTCTCCCGGCAAGCCGCCCCACACCAGTGGGGCGAGCAAGTGTGGCCACACATGCGTCGCTTGCTAACCACCATTCCGAGCATATAAACATCAAGACTTTCCCTCTACGCTTCACGACGAACATGTCAGGCTCCTTTCAACTGCCGCCGAGGAAAGGCAACCACGCTCCAAGCCAGGTTGCGTGCGTGTCATGGAAACAATCCGAACTCGACGCACCAGTTATCATCTCAACGCTATAAAGCAGCAGAGCTTCCTAGTTTGGACATTAACCCCGCTGCGACCGAATTGGGTTAGACGTAAAAGTAAGAGAAAAGCGTCACAAAATTTTCTGCGCTGCTTCACATCCGGTCGGCTGTTGAAATATTTCAGCCGCAGTAGCCAACAATTCGCCCCCCCCATTATCAGCCTTTACTCATTCACGTCTGCTTTCTATGTGTCAGTCGAACAAGTCCCACAAACGCCATATGCACTGTGTGATTTCTCCGCGCCCGACATTGCGCGCCGGCATGTCACGCGTCCTTCACCGTACGCAATCTAAACTGGAACTGAACTCGACTCTAGTGTTCACAGCTCAAGGATGTGCTTAGTTAGGAGCGGACGATGGCGTTCGATGTCAAGAAGGAATACAAGGACCTGTACCAGCCGGCGGCCACGCCGTCAATCATCGAAGTGCCGCGAATGCGGTTCGTCGCGGTCGAAGGCTCCGGCGACCCCAACGAGGAGGACGGCGACTACCAGACGGCGTTGCAACTGCTGTGCGGCGTCTCGTTCACCATCAAGATGAGTCGGAAGTCCAAGGATCCGGCCGAGCACATCGAGGGCTACTACGACTACGTGGTGCCGCCGCTGGAGGGCCTGTGGCACATGGACACGAATGATAACGAAACCGGCGCCATCGATTATTCGCGCAAGACGGATTTCCAGTGGACCTCGATGATCCGCCTGCCCGAATTCGTCACCGACGAGGCCTTCGACGTCTGCGTCTCACGGTTCGCCGCCAAACACCCCGAAATGGATGTGAGCCGCGTGTTCCTGCTGGACTGGACCGAGGGCTTGGCCGGACAGGTCATGCACAAAGGCTCCTACGATAACGAGCCCGCGACCATCGCCACACTCGACCAACACATCGCCGAATCAGGGCACCATCTCGATTTCGATTCCGCGAACCGGCGGCTCCATCACGAAATCTACCTGGGCGACCCGCGCAAGAGCAAGCCCGAGAACCTTCGCACCGTCATCCGCCACCCCATCGCATGACGAAACGGACACGGAACCCATGACGCGATCAACCATCAAAGCCATCCTCCAGCACAACGTTCAAACGGTTTGGAACATCGTGACTAATGTCGATGACTACGGGTGGCGTTCGGATCTGAGCAAAACCGAGGTTATGGACGACAGCCAGTTCGTGGAATACACCAACAATGGTTATGCCACCACATTCACCGTCACCCGTTGCGAGCCGTATGAGCGCTGGGAATTTGACATGGAAAACGACAATATGACGGGCCATTGGATCGGAACCTTCAGTCCAATGGGCGACGCGACGGCAGTTGAGTTCACGGAGCAGGTGACCGCAAAGAAACTGGTGCTGAGGCCATTCGTCAAAGCCTATCTGAAACGACAGCAAACACGATACATCAAGGATTTGGAAAGAGCACTGGAGCGACGATGACAACAACGGAACAAGTACCGGATGCTGTGCCGGCTCCCACAGATATCACAATCACGGCGATGGAACCAGAGGAGTATCCATTGCTCGCCGAGTTCCTGTACCAGGCAATCCATGTGCCGCCGGGAACCCCGACACCAGACAGGAGCGTTGTCGAGCTGCCGGAATTGCGGCGATATATCGAGGGATTCGGACGGTTCGGCGACGCCTGCATGGTTGCCAAGGTCGAAACTTCGGATAGGCCGTTGATAGTGGGCGCCGCATGGGCCCGAATCTTTCCGCGCAGCGCCACCGGCTACGGCACCATCGACACGGCAACGCCGGAAGTCTCCATATCCTTGTTTCCCGACTGGCGAGACCAAGGCATAGGTCGGTGCCTAATGACGGTGTTACTAGCCCAGCTGCGGGCCGACGGTCACACCGCAGCCAGTCTTTCGGTTCAGCGCACCAACATCAACGCCCTCCACCTTTATGAGTCGCTTGGTTTTACCACCATCAGCGAACACGACGGAGAGCTGGTCATGCGCAAGAGTCTTGCGGTGTAATACATTACCCAAAAGCGCTCAGAGCCTTATGACGCTAAGCCCTTCTCAGTAAGACGACGCCGGCCAATCTCAGATGGCCGACAGGGTTTGCATAATGGCTGAGCACCATTGCTGCAATGCCGAGTAATCCCCTTCTCGGGCTTCACCGGGGTCGATGCTGTGCGCGAGCAGCATGCGTTCCGATGGATCCTCCAGAGCAGCAAGCAGTTCGCGTTTGATCGGGACAAACACGCCGGTGCGAACGGCGTGGACGATCTGCAAGGAGAAGAAGAACCCCTTGAGCATGGCGCGCAAAGCGTCCAGACGGGCATCCGCAGGCAGCTCCCGCGTCGTCAGATACGTGTGGTTGGTCATGTGATAGAGGTTCGCCACACTTACCCTCGCACCAAGCCGGACATCGGCCTGCCCATAGACGGGAAGCAAAGCATGCAGGTCGCCATGCCAGACCTGGGTGCCGTGCTCGAACTGCGCGAGCTCATAGGCGGGCCACGCGGCCAGTTCGTCACGTCCGCAGGTGAAACCGACGGCCTTTCCGCCTTCCGGCACCGCGCGCATCGCCTCGTGGAAGCGGTCAAGATCGGTCAGCTCCACATGGTCGAGCACCACCAGCAAATCGATGTCGCTGTCCGGCCGGGCCTCGCCACGCAAATAGCTGCCCTGCAATCCCACGCACAGCAAACGTTCGCCGAATGTCTCCCGCAATGCCGCCATCGCCAGCGGCCTCCACTCATCCAAATCAATCATCATCATTCTCCATACGCATTAGAGTTCAAAAACACCCAGCCTAGCAAACCCGTAGTGACAGCAGAGCCACAGTGAAAACAAGTCCAGCCTAGGAAAACAACAGCCGCATCATTAGGCCCCGCCGAACTCTCTGGCACCATCAGCCGGCTAGGTCGGAGTCGTTCATGGTCTTCTCGTCCCCGATCATCCAAGTGACCTACCGACCTACCAACCTACCCATTGGAATCACTGGGATTCGACCGCCTACCAATCCAGCCTATCGACCTACCTAGGGGAGGTCGGTAGGTTCAATAGGTAGGTCGCGAAAACCCTTACGGCAGTAGTAAGTAGGTCGGTAGGTTGGTAGGTCGACTAGATAAGCGAATACCGGTCCCCGCCTCGTCTGCCTTTGCTGTGTTTAACCACTCCTGAAGCTATCAGGTTTTCCAATGCATCATCCATAAATAGTTTTTGCCGTTTCGATAGAGACCGCGATATCTCTGTCCTAGAGACAGACTCTTGGGCTGAGCTTTCCAGCAGCTCGACGATGCGTTTTTCGGTGGCACGGAGGGCGCGAATATCGACCTGCTCACGAACCAACTCGTCCTCCTCTTTGCAATCGGCGCGACGATTGAGATTCTCGTTCTTGTATTCCCGCAGGTTCTCCTCGTAACACTTGCGCGAGCACTGCATCATCATGTCTGCAAGATCCCAATCTTCCTGCGTGATTGCAGACGACTGCGGGTCTTCGAGCAGGCGGAACGCCGCCGCCAGCTTTGTTTGCAGATACATACCGTGCGCCCCTGCGCGGATTCCCTCCTCGCTCCCTGTTGACACGTATTTTATCTGCGATGATCTCGCGTTCCACAGCGGACGGCAATCTCATGGCTCGCATTCTCAGATGGCTGGTTTCTGGCGTGGATTCGTTAGCTCTGGCATAGCTTCCGCACTCGTAGAGCCGGTTCATTTGCTCAATGGGATAATCTTCAGGCAATAGCTTTGTGTCATAGGGTAACTTCCTCAATGAGGAAAGCATGACCGCTTCCTCGTCGATGGCACGGACATTGAGCCTGTCACTGTATGCGGAGACGTAAAGGAATCGCTGTTGGAAGCCCACGCCGACACCGGCCTCGAACATTCCCATCATCGACGGCTGCGCGGAGATCACCACTACCGCCCTGTACCCATGTTCAGGAATGGTCACGGACAGCTCTCTGTTCTTGGTGTAGTCGCCAATCTGCTGCCCCGAGAACAGCGATAGCATCTCCGGCTGGAGATTGCTTTCCCTCGCGCTTGACAGCGCCCTGAAATTAGACGCTTCGGAATACCTGAGCATGGCACGAGGGGAATTGCACTCCAATCTGAACCTGCCCTCCTCCTGCACGCGCTGTCCGAACAGAGCACTGATGGCCTGCCCGCTCGCCACGCTGGTCACCGGAGCGTCACGTATGTCCGGCACCAGCGCCTTCGCCGCGCCGAAGGCCGCATCCTTGCCTGACCCCGGATTGCCGAGAATCACCACGCCGAAATTCAACGAACCGTAATCCGATCCGATGGTCGGAGGCAGCACCACATGAGGAGGTGTCGCCGCGATGATGCGACAGAGCGTCACGGCAAGCACCGCATCTGGAGACACAAGCCTGCTGACCGCGTAATCCTTGATCTCCCGTAGGCTCGTCCTTGGATTCCAGAACCCATCGTCGGGGAATGCCGCATTGTCATCGGCCTCCGGATTGTATGGGATCCCTCCGGCGGTCGTCTACGCGAGCAGTCCGCGAAAAACCACGGCTGGTACGCAAGAGCACTGCGCGATTCCGGCGTCCCGACGCTGACCTGCCATGATCTTCGCCACACAGCAGCCTCCATCGCCATCAGCTCCGGAGCCAACGTCAAGGCCGTCCAGCGCATGCTCGGGCACAAGAACGCAGCCATGACGCTGGACACCTATGCAGACCTATTCGACACCGATCTCGACGACGTAGCCACGTCCATCAGCAACAGAATCGCAGCAGCAGAGACCTTGAACGCGGAAGATGACTTTTGAGCTGAATAACGTCCTCCGAATTCCCTTTAGGACGCCGCCATTCCACCTAAACAAAGTCCATCGCGCCGAGGACCCGCAAACATGCTCTGTCATCTGTCATCCAATCGCTCCAATCGGCACGCATTGCCCATATCATGGAACCATATGCGAAACACGGAAAAACAAGTGGTTTTGAAAAGAAGGTAACGATGACGGACACATCCATATCCATGAAATCAATCGAGGATCTTCAACATAATCCCGAGGACAGCAACAAGCCATACAGGTTCTTCGTCCCGTCATATCAACGCGGCTATCGATGGGGCAAAGAGGAGGTCTCCGCGCTCATGGACGACCTGAGCGTGTTCTTCGACACCCAAACCATCCATCACGACTACTGCCTTCAGCCAATCGTCGTGAAACCGAGGGAAGACGGGTCATACGAGGTTATCGACGGACAACAGCGGCTAACGACGCTGCTGCTCCTGATGCAATATTCCGATCCTTTCAAAAGCGGCGGCAATTATTCCATTGCCTATGCGACCAGGCCAGATTCACGGGAATTCCTGCATTCCCTGAACGCGGATTCCCCAGCAACACCGGAACATGCGGAAGACAACCCGGATTTCCACCACATGGCCCTCGCCCTTGAGACCATGAGGAATTGGGCCAGAGAACATGGGAAAGACCGCCCAGACATGTTCAATTTTCTGAGCGTTTTCCGCAGGCGCACGAAGGTCATCTGGTACGAGATAACGTCCGGCAAGGACGAATCCATAGATCTTTTCCGCAAAATCAACGTGGGCAAGATCCCCCTGACCAACGCGGAGCTGGTCAAGGGTCTGCTGCTATCCGACGATGGCTTCGACGCCAACGAGAAACGCGCCGTAGCCAACGAATGGGACCGCATGGAGCATCGGCTGCAGGACGACGCACTATGGTGCTTCCTGACCAATGACATCGAAGGCGAATACCAAACACGGATCGACCTCATTCTGGACATATGGCTCAAAGCCCAGGACGACGCCCCAGCCATCGATCACACGCACAACCGTTACGCTGTGTTCAACCATGTGTACGGCGGCGGGCATGACAATGGATGTCAAACGCTTCTGCGTGACATGTGGCGTTCATGCAAGGAGATCTTCGCCAACCTTGAATACTGGTTCGAGAACCGCGAGCTTTACCACCTCATCGGCTATCTTGTCGCAAGACGCAAAACAGACAAGAAAACCGACGTGCTGGACCTGTACGCGCAACTGTCCAATTGCGACAAGTCTGAACTACGCGGACGGCTCCGCACACTCATTGGCAAGGACATTGACCTTGAGCAGATACCCGACCTCACGTGCAACGACAGCGACAAAACCAGGAATGCGCTGCTTCTGTTCAACCTGCTGACGCTCAACGCGTCAACGGGAGCCCTCATGAGATTCCCATTCGACCGCTATAAGAGGGAACGATGGGATCTGGAACACGTTCATGCGACGGCGGGTGGACCGCCCACGGACAAGGAGGTGAACGGCAACGGTTCCCGAATCACATCGCCCTCAGAGAGCCGAAGGATGTTCTTCGAAGGTGTGCTGGGCCTGCTTTCCAACGCCACGAGGGGAGAGGAAAGCGGGGACGGCGCCAACGAGGTCGATGCCATCCGAGAATTCCTCGACCGCAAGGATTTCAGCGAAAAGACATGCGACGATTTCTGGACACGGCGCCAGACTCTCATCGAGAACAAACTGGGCGACCAGGACAGCATCGGCAATATGGTCCTTCTGTCAAGCAAGCTCAACCGCGGATACGGCAACGCCAGCTTCATCGAAAAACGCCGTTGGATCATCGATGCCGATAGAGACACCACTTTCGTGCCCCCATGCACGAAAAACGTTTTCCTCAAATACTACACTGACAATCCCAACGACTTCACCTTCTGGAGCCATGAGGACCGCGAAGGCTATCTCGACGGCCCCCACGGCATCATCGCCACGTTGAAATCCTATCTGGAGGAAGAGGAGACGAAATGAACGCGGGAATCGACAATGGCGGGAACACCATGAGCTTCTGGCGTCTGCTCAAGCACTACTCCATTCGCATCCCCGCGATACAGCGCGACTATGTGCAGGGACGCGGCGACGTCCAATCGGCGAATGCCCGCACCGGTATGCTTGATGACATCCAGACCCACATTTCGGACCGCACCCCGATGAGCCTGAACTTCATCTACGGGCAGATCGAGGGAAGTGATGATTGTGACGTTGAGCTGTTCGTTCCGCTCGATGGTCAGCAGCGCCTGACCACCCTATACCTCATCCATTGGCTTGCCCTGGTCATGGCCGTCGCCAATGCCGGTGACGGCGAACGCGCGCCGGAGCTCGACGGCGACGCGCAAACCCTAGGCAGGTTCTCCTATCAGACCAGACAGACGTCCTCCGATTTCTTCGCCAGAATCGGCGAACCCGACGTCATCCAGCAGATTGCACAATGGACAGCCGACCGAACGCCCATGTGCAAACTGTCGGAGTACCTTCGGGACAAGCGCTGGTTCCGCCCGGACTTCATGTATGATCCCACGATCCTCTCCGCGCTCGAAGTGCTCGACGACATCGACGAACGCAGGATGACACGGCATGGGGTCTGGGATCTGCTGACCGGCGACGATTGCCCGATCCGATTCGAATGGCTCGACGTGAACGACATTGGCAACGGCGACGACCTGTATATCAAGATGAACGCCCGAGGCAAGCAACTGAGCGATTTCGAGAACATCAAGGCGGAACTGGAGCAGAAAGCCCAGGCAGAATTCTCTCCCGAGCACTACGAGGAGTTCTGTCGGAAATTCGACCAGGAATGGACCGATTTCTTCTGGAGCTTCAAGGGAAGTGTCCCAACCGAGAAACGTGACGAATACGACATGCGGTTTATGGGTTTCCTCAATTGGTTCCTCTGGAACCAATGGGCGGGAAAGGCGAAGAAATCGCCAAGGATCAACACCGAATACTCGATGAAGGGCGTGGACCTGGCGGATACTCGGCATCGAAGCTTGGACGAATACAACAAGGACCTGAGAACAGAGGGAGGCTCCGTCTGCGACAGTCGTACTCTAGTCCGCCTCGAACGCATCCTCGATCACGTGTCCGGCGACGACGCATTGCCCGGAATCCCGGAAATTGTAATGGCCTCGAGCTCCATAGACGGGAAAGCGGAGAGCTACAGCACGCGCATGAGGCTCGAAGCCGCCGTCGCATACCTCGACGGCATTATGAACCAAGGCAAAAGGCCCGAGGAACAATCTTGGACCGAGTGGATACGGGTGATTCGGCACCTTTCCAATGCCGCGACGATGTGGCAGGGTTACAACACGCTTGGCCTGTACGCACAGGCCGTCGGCATGGTCGAACGTTACTCCGACCATGCCGACGATCTGACCTCATACCTCGCGACGTTCCCCGGCGACACGGGATTCACGCCAAAGGACCAGATTGACGAGGAGGAATTGAAGGCATGGCTTCGGGCCAATGCCCCGCAATGGTCCGAACCGTTGCACAAGGCCGAGGAAATCCCATATTTCGAGGGGAAAATCGACTTCCTGCTCTCTTTCGCCGGCATCACAAGAGACAACGTCGAAACCATGTCCCATGATCCGGATGTCCTCGATGCATTCGACAAGTACTTGGAGCTCACGAAGATGGCGTTCGAACGGCAGGACACCAATCTGCCGGACACGTCTCTGCTCATCGATGTCCGAAGAGCCCTGCTGACCAAGGGGGATTACTCGATGAGGGAAGGCAACCTCAGCTACCTCGTCGATTCAAGAAACCATGCGCGAACCCTTGGCTGGAGGAATATGCTAAGGGCTTCCTCAGGGAAACGCGAGTTATTCCATAGGCTATGCGATGACGTTCTTGACCGCATCGGGGACAAGCAGCTGGGACGCCAAGACGTCGTCGACGCTCTCACCGCGATCGCCGACGAGTACGTATGGGACGAGGAACGCACCGACGTCCATGCCAAGTCTCTCATCAAGGAAAAGGGATTGTGGTCCCATGAATACTTCGGGTCTCTTTGGCAATTCCGTGTCGTGGACGGCATCTGCTACCTACCCTCAGGCGAAAAGACCCAGCTGAACGGCATCAACCGCGAGCTTGCCTCCTGCGTGATATGCGAGGAACTGAAAAACGTGATCCCCGACGTCCAACGCACATTGAAGACAAGGGTAGGCAGACTATATCTCGAGTGGAAACCAGCCGAACCCCAATACCTCACACTGCAAAAGGACGGCAAGATCATCCATATCGGCAGAAAATACGTTTCCGGAATCGATGGGAACGGCAATTCCCTCATGAGCACGGTGATTACCGTGCTGGACGGCGACCATGAGGAACAGTTCTCGGACGTCGAGGATACAATCGCGCGCATCGTCGATATATACGCATAACGCTCATACAAAAAGCAATCTATGGCCCATCGTGTCCCACGTCTGCATCACAGCCGGCAACACGATGGGCCATCCATACCGGACACATTTTGACACCCGGGTCTCGATGCCCAGCGCCGGAAAAGCGGCATGTGAAAACTGTGAGTGGAAGTCATGCCGACAGGAGCGAGGGCAATAGTATGGCCGACGCCCATCCGCATAACTCAGCGCTCACCACACGCTCACATTGTCCAAGTAGCCATACCCTAAGTCCAATGGGCGGCCTCATGACAGTCCGGGCCAATGGAGATGCCGTCAAACAGGACGTCATTACGGGTTCGAGATCCCTTCGGACGTTTGGCGGAGCAACTGGCCTCCGACACGCCGAACGGGCCATAACGTGGTGTAACCCCCAACTATTTCTGACATCACTTTCTTCAGTCATTTTCGCTGATGCAACTCATGTCGTTCCCTCTAAATCCCCTTCATGCGCCCCGTGACAACACGGTGACAACATTCCAGCAGCACCTATGTGATTGAGCAGGTATTCACATAATCAAGAATCGTTGGAATGATTAG
>ENA-OXQG01000009-OXQG01000009.1-human-gut-metagenome-genome-assembly--contig:-NODE-9-length-20041-cov-10.8665_pt1 | contig 20041 bp, 15 predicted proteins | sample MGYA00249579_ERZ652557 | MGnify/ENA primary metagenome ERZ652557 (study PRJEB26925, sample SAMN05826837) | human gut metagenome | biome: ENVO:2100002; feature: ENVO:00000062; material: ENVO:00002003... | reverse complement strand
CGCTCAGTGTCTCGTGGGCTCGGAGATGTGTATAAGAGACAGGTTCACATGGGTCAGCGACAGGTTCATGCGGCGGGCGCGCGGCGTCGAACGGCGCGGCGAACGCAGGGACGCATGCGTTTTGTTGGCGCGCGGCTCGCTCTCCGATTGCGGCTGGTTGGAAATAGAGCGCGCGACCCGAGGGGCGCTTTCGCGGACACTTTCGTGCGGTTCTGCATTGTCATGCGGACCGGGCACGAACATGTCGGTCCGTCCGGGTTCGAGGTTGTCACTCATCGTTGCTCCTTGTCGTTCCCCGATGACTCTTAGCCGAGGCTACCAGTTTTCTGAGACGATTATGCCTTGTCATCCGTGTTGTTCACATTCTCGTCAGATGCCGCACCCGAATCACTGCCGGATGCGACGCTATCCGCGGTATCCGGAGTGTTTTCGGCCGTATCGGGAGACGTGGTCGCGGATGCGGCCGCAGCCGTATCATCCGTCGTCTCGACTTCGTCTTCGCCGGTTTCCTCGTTGCGGGCGATGGAGATAATCTCGTCGCCCTTGTCGGGCTTGGCGAGCGTCACGCCCTGCGTAGTGCGGCCGGTGCGCTTGACTTCGGTGACGTTGGAACGGATCACTTTGCCGGACTTCATGATCGCCATGACCTGATCGTCTTCGCTTACGATCAGGGCACCGACCAGCGATCCGCGACCTTCGGCGAGCTGTACCGCCTTGACGCCGAAGCCGTTACGCCCCTGCAGTCGATATTCGCTGATCGCGGTGCGCTTGGCGAAGCCCTCATTGGTGACCACGAGCAGGTCCTGCTTGGAGTCCTCCGGAACCACGTCCATGGCGAGCAGTTCGTCATCCCCGCGGAACTTCATGCCCTGCACGCCGGCGGTCTGGCGTCCCATCGGACGCAGCTGGTCGTTGTCCGCCGCGAACTTGAGGCTCATGCCCTGCTTGGAGACGAGGATGATGTCGTCTGCGGCGTTGCACAGCGCGGCGCCGATCAGCTCGTCCGTGGGCTCGCCGGTCTCCTCGTCGGCCGCGAGACGAACCGCGATGAGTCCGCCCTGACGCGGCGAATCGTACTCGGCCAGCGCGGTCTTCTTGACCTTGCCGGTGCGGGTGGCAAGCACCAGATACTTGGCGACCTCGTAGTTCGGAATCGACAGCACGGTCTGAATCGTCTCGTCGGGACCGAACTGCAGCAGGTTCGCCACGTGCTGGCCCTTGGAATCGCGCGAGCCTTCGGGCAGCTCGTACGCCTTGATGCGGTAGACGCGGCCCTTGTTGGTGAAGAACAGCAGCCAGTTATGCGTGGACGTGAGGAAGAAGTGATCCACCACGTCATCCTCACGCAGCTTGGCGCCCTTGATGCCCTTGCCGCCGCGATGCTGTGCGCGGTATTCGTTGGCCTTGGTGCGCTTGATGAAGCCGGAGTGCGTGACGGTGACCACCACGTTCTCCTCGGCGATCAGGTCTTCGACGTTCATCTCGCCCGAGTAGGGGAGGATCTTCGTGCGACGTTCGTCACCGTATTTCGCGACGATCTCGTCGAGCTCGTCGCCGACGATCGTACGCTGGCGTTCCGGCTTGGCGAGGATGTCGTTGTAGTCGGCAATCTTGCGCATGAGTTCCTCATGCTCGTCGATGATCTTCTGGCGTTCCATGTTGGCCAGTCGAACCAGCTGCATGGAAAGGATGGCGTCGGCCTGCACCTGATCGATGTCAAGGAACTCCATCAGCTTCGGCCGGGCGTCCTCGCGGCCCTGGCTGGAGCGGATGAGGCGGATGACCTCGTCGATGGCGTCCATGGCCTTGAGCAGGCCCTGCAGGATGTGGTCGCGTTCCTCGGCCTCGCGCTTGAGGTAACGGGTACGGCGTTCGATGACTTCGAGCTGGTGGTTCACCCAATGGCGGATGAAGGCGTCGAGGCTCAGCGTGCGCGGCACGCCGTCGACCAGCGCGAGCATGTTCGCGCCGAACGTCTGCTGCAGCTGGGAGTGCTTGTACAGGTTGTTGAGCACGACCTTCGGCACGGCGTCGCGCTTGAGCACGAGCACGAGTCGCTGGCCGGTACGGCCCGAGGTCTCGTCGCGCATGTCGGCGATGCCCTGGATCTTGCCGTCGCGCACGCCTTCTCGGATGGAAGCGGCCAGACGGTCGGGATTCACCTGATACGGCAGCTCGGTGACCACCAGGCACATACGGCCCTTGATCTCCTCGGTGTTGACCACCGCGCGCATCGTAATCAGGCCGCGGCCGGTGCGGTACGCCTGCTCGATGCCCTTGTGGCCGAGGATCGTAGCGCCGGTCGGGAAGTCCGGTCCCTTGATGATGCCGATGAGTGCGTTCAGCAGCTCTTCACGGCTCGCTTCGGGATGATCGAGCGTCCAATGCACGCCTTCCGCCAACTCGCGCATGTTGTGCGGCGGAATGTTGGTCGCCATGCCGACGGCGATGCCGGACGAGCCGTTGGCCAGCAGGTTCGGGAAGCGCGCGGGCAACACGGTGGGTTCCTGCGTACGGCCATCGTAGTTGGGCACGAAGTCGACGGTGTCCTTGTCGATGTCTCGCACCATTTCCATCGCAAGCGGCATCATGCGGCACTCGGTGTAACGCATGGCTGCGGGCGGGTCGTCACCGGCCGAACCGAAGTTGCCCTGCCCGTCGACCAGCGTGTATCGCATCGACCACGGCTGGGCCATGCGCACCAGCGAATCGTAGATCGCGGCGTCGCCGTGTGGGTGGTAGTTGCCCATCACGTCGGCGACGGGTCGGGCGCACTTGGAATAGCCGCGATCAGGACGGTAGCCGCCGTCATACATCGCGTACACGATGCGGCGGTGCACCGGCTTCATGCCGTCGCGCACATCCGGAAGGGCTCGTTCGACGATGACGGAGATGGCATAGTCGAGGTACGACTGACGCATCTCCTTCTGGATGTCGGTGTGGGCCACGCGATTGTCGTCGAGGACCAACTGTTCGTTGGCCTGAGGGCTGATGGGCTCCATCGAGTGTTCGGCACGCTCGTCGTTCTGCTCCGGCAGGTCGGTGCCGTTGCTGTTTTCGTCTGCCACTTGGTTGTCCTTTGGTTAAATTCTGTTCGACCGTATGTTGGACGTCGTTTCTGTCGCTGTCATCGGGTGGATCGGGACCACCCCCAGTCAGCTGCGCTGACAGCCCCCCCCGCCGGCGGGGCTTGGATTAGAACCTTAAGCGTCGATGAAACGCACATCCTTGGCATTGCGTTGGATGAAAAGACGGCGCGGTTCCACGTCGTCGCCCATCAGCATCGAGAAGGTCTCGTCCGCTGCCGCGGCATCCTCGATGTGAATCTGCTTCAGGATGCGGTGCTCAGGATCCATGGTGGTCTCCCACAGCTCCTGGTAGGTCATCTCGCCCAGACCCTTGTAGCGCTGGATGCCTTCGCCCTTGGGCAGCTGCCGGCCTGCGGCCTTGCCCTGGGCGAGTTTCTCGTCGCGTTCGCGGTCGGTGTACACGTAATCATGATCGCCGCGCGTCCACTTGAGACGGTACAGCGGAGGCATGGCCACATACACGTATCCTGCGGTGATCATCGGTCGCATGTAACGGAAGAACAGCGTCAGGTTCAGCGTGGCGATATGGGCACCGTCCACATCTGCATCGGCCATGATGATGACCTTGTGGTAGCGCACCTTGCTCACGTCGAATTCCTCGCCATAGCCGCCGCCGACCGCGGTGATCAGCGACTCGATGGTGTCGGACTTCATCATGCGGTCGATGGAGGCGCGTTCGGTGTTGAGAATCTTGCCTCGAAGCGGCAGGATGGCCTGCGTTTCCGGGTTTCGCCCTTGAATGGCGGAGCCGCCTGCCGAATCACCCTCGACGATGAACAGCTCGCACTCTTCGGGGTTGCTGGACTGGCAGTCCTTGAGCTTGTCGGGCATGCCGGCCGACTCGAAAATCGACTTGCGCCGGGTGTTCTCGCGGGCTTTCTTCGCCGCGATGCGGGCGCGGGAGGCTTCGATGGCCTTCTGGATGATGTTCTTGGCCTCTGCGGGGTGCGCGTCGAACCAGTCGCCGAGCTTGTCGGTCATCACGCGTTGCACGAAGGTCTTCGCCTCGGAGTTGCCGAGCTTGGTCTTCGTCTGCCCTTCGAACTGAGGAGTGGTCAGCTTGACGGACACGACGGCGGTCAGGCCTTCGCGCACATCGTCGCCGGAGAGGTTGTCATCCTTCTCCTTGAGGATGTTCTTGTCTCGCGCATACCGGTTCACCAGCGAGGTCAGCGCTGCACGGAAGCCTTCTTCGTGCGTGCCGCCTTCTGTGGTGGAGATCGTGTTCGCGAACGTGTGCACAGCCTCGGAATACGCGGTGGTCCACTGCATCGCGACCTCGGCCGAGATGCCGATCTTGAGGTCTTCGGCCTCGAAATCGATGACATCCTCCTCGACGGGAGTGGCCTTGCGGGACTTGACCAGGTACGAGACATAATCCTTGATGCCGTTCATGTACTGGTAAGTCACGCTCTGGTGCTTCGGCTCGGTGGAATCGTCATCGCCGGCCACTTCGTCGCCGGCCAGATCCGGCTCGCGCAGGTCGGTGAGTGAAATCTTCAGTCCCTTGTTCAGGAACGCCATCTGCTGGAAGCGGGAGCGCAGCGTCTCGAAGTCGTATACCGTGCTTTCGAAGATCGCCGCATCGGGCCAGAACGTCACGGAAGTGCCGGTCGACTCATCCTCGGCCATCGGGGCGCCCTTGGCGAGGCGGGCCGTCGGATGCTGGTTGACGTATGTCTGGGTCCAGTGGAATCCCTGGCGCCGCACTTCGATATCGACTCGCGTCGACAGCGCGTTGACCACGGAGATGCCGACACCGTGAAGGCCACCGGACACCGCGTATCCGCCGCCGCCGAATTTACCGCCGGCGTGCAGCTTGGTCATCACGGTCTCGACGCCGGAGACGCCTTCGCCGGGAACTTCGTCGACCGGGATGCCTCGACCGTCGTCAACGACGCGGATGCCGTTGTCCGGCAGGATCGTCACTTCGATATGCGTGGCGTAGCCGGCCAGTGCCTCGTCGACGGAGTTGTCGACGATCTCGTAGACCAGGTGGTGCAGACCGCGCGGGCCGGTGGAGCCGATGTACATGCCCGGGCGGATGCGCACCGCCTCAAGGCCTTCCAGCACCTTCAGGTCGCTGGCGTCATAATGGTCGGGCGATAAGGTGTCGTCAAGCTGGGCATCATCGAGCTCGTCCTGGGCGATGGCTTCATCGACCTCGCGGTCATGCTGCTCGGCGCTGCTCGCCGTCAGACCGCTGCCCGGAGCCTGCTCAGGCATGCCGGACTCGTCACGGGATTCATGTTCGGAATCCGATTCAAGAACTGCCACTAACGGTTTCCTTCCTGCATATTCTTTCGTCATGAAAGGTTGTTCTGCGGGCGATACGCTCTAAAACGCGAATAACGGGGGTTTCTAAGCGCTGAACCTATTATCCGCCAATCCTACCCGTCTACGGGGACTTTGGCTCTCTGAGCGAATTTAGCGCCTCTTCATCCTTGAGCCGCGAAATGTCGCGGCACGGGGGCCTGTTACCTGGATCTTGTGGACGTCCAACCCCTGCAGGCGCTCCTTGATGGTACGTTCCAGCTGCGGAATCAGGTAGGTGAGCTGGGTGGCCCAAGCCGCGGAATCGGCACGGATGGTCATGACTCCGTCGCGCAGCCCGATGACCTGCGAATGCTGGGCGATGACCGGTCCGACCACCTGATCCCAGTGATTGCGCAGCTGCGCGATTTTCAGATACGGTATCCAATGACCGTTATTCGCAATCAGCGCCGTTACGCTGCCCAAGGTGCTCGGGTCACGGCCCGGCTTGCCGAAGTTCTCCCATGCGGCCTCGGCGTCAATCATCCGCTGACGCCTTCTTCCCGCCATCTTGGCGATGTGCTCGAACACCGTGGCGGGCAGTTTGCGCTGGTCGAGATGCAGGGTCGCGCAAATCGGCTCGTGCGAATCGTGTACATTGCCCGGCTTGACCGCGCTGCCCGGCTTGTCGGGCCTGCTCGGTGCCCCCGGCCCACTCGGCGTATTCGGCTTGCGGGGTTCGGTCATTGTTCGCCGGCCCTCTCGGCATCCGCTTCGTCGCGCCGTTTGAGATCGGCCACTGCGATGCGGTTCACCGGTATCTCGCCGGATTCTGCCGACTCGTTCGCCGGCAGTATCGGAATATCGCTTTCCGCGGCCGCGGTGATCAGTACCTGATCCTGAGCCGCGGCAAAATGCAGGATCTCGGTGCGGCGCGATTCGTCGAGCTGAGCGAACACATCGTCGAGAATCACCACCGGCCTGGTGTCGAAATACTCGCAGAGGGCCCGGTATTGTGCCATCTTCAATGCCAGGGCCAACGTCCACATCTCGCCGTTGGAGGCGAATTCCCTGGCCGGCATGCCATTGAGCGTCACCAACAGGTCATCTCGTTGCGGGCCGATCAGATTGACGCCGCGAGACACCTCGCCGGGATAGATGCGCTGGAAATGCTGGCTTATCAACGGTTCGGGCGCCTGTGTTCCAAGGATCTCGTCGAATGACGGCACGTATTCGACCGCTGCCTGCTCACCACCATTCTGCGCGGTATCCTGAATTTCCGCATTGGAAGGCAAGTCGCCCGCCACACCGGCCAATCTGGCATACAGCGGGCCGAACGACTTGTTCAGTTCCGCGATGATGCGCTGCCTGTCGCGGCTGAGCGCGACTCCCGCCTCGATGAACTGTCCGGTCCAGATCTCCAGCCCGCTGAGCGCGGCGTCAATCGGGGATCCTGCACGCTGCCATTGACCGAGCTGTTTGAGCAGTGCCGCCCGTTGCTTGGCGACGTGCGTGAATGATTGCAACCGGTTCGCATATCCGGGAATCAGCAGCGAGGCGACCTGATTGATGAACGAGCGGCGCACGGCGGGGTCGCCCGCCACAAGCTGCTGATCCTCCGGAGTGAAGCTCACGGTCGGCAGCGTGCCGAGAATCTCCCGCAGATACCGCGACTGCCCGCCGTTGATGCGGGCGCGGTTGGCGCCGCGTGCCGCAATCGTGGCCTCAAGGGTGGTGGTCTGTGTCTGCCGGACCGGTTTCATGTCCGAGATATCCACGGCATCAGCGCTGGTATTGACGCCATCATCAGCGGGCTCCGGATCCGTCACGGATTCGATATTGGCCCGGATCGTCGCTGCATGTTCGCCGCGCTGCACCAGCGGAACCGAGCTGGATGTGCGATGGCTCAGGCCCGTGGACAGCACTTCTATCGCTTCGACGATGTTGGTTTTCCCAAGCCCGTTCGCCCCCTGCAGGATGTTGATGCCCGGCGTGAGGTCGAGCACGCAATGGTTCCATGACCGGTAATGGTCAAGCGCAAGACGCGAAATGTACAAGATGGGCTCCTGTCATGTCATCGCCGGCACCGTGTGTTTCGGCGGTGCCGGCGATTCGATTCGGATTCCAGTGTTCAGCCGTCGGGCTCAGCTGTTGAAACGCATCGGGACGAGCAGATAGCGGTAATCCATCGATTCGTCGCTGTCCGCCTCCTGCTGGCCGTTGAATTCGACGGGCTTGACGGCCGTGGTCATCTTCATGCGCACGAACGGCTCAGTGATGGCGCTCAGGCCTTCGATCAGGTAGGACGGGTTGAACGCGACGGTGATGTCCTCGCCGTCCATGTCGATGTCCAGCATTTCCTGCGCCTGGGCTTCGTCCACGGCGCCGGCGGACAGGGTGACTTCCTGGCCGGAGAACACCATGCGGATCGGGGCGTTGCGTTCGGCGACCAGCGCGACGCGCTTGATGGCGGCGATCAGCAGCTGCTTGTCGATGACGGCCTGAATCGGGTATTCGTCGGCGAACAGGCGGTCGACCGCAGGGAATTCGCCGTCGATCAGCTGGGATGTCGAGACGCGTCCGGCGTTCTCGAAACCGAGCAGCGTGGGGTTGTCGGCGTCGAAATCGATGACGACGTTCTGGTGATCGTCAAGTGCGCGGGCGACGTCGCGCAGCAGGGATCCGCGCACCAGTGTGGTCGTAGAGGTGTCGATGTTCTGCGGCGTCCAGGTGAACGTGGCGCGGGACAGGCGGAAACGGTCGGTCGAGGTCATGGTGACTTTGTCGCCGTCGAACTGCATGCGCACGCCGGTCAGCACCGGGCGGTTCTCCTCGCGGGAGACCGCGACGCTGGCCTGGGTTACGGCCTGGATGAACGTGGGTGCGTCGACCTGGCCGAGCTTTGCCGGCACGACCGGCAGATCCGGGTATTCGGCATCGGGCATGAGCTGCATGGTGAACGTGGACTTGCCCGAGTTGATGGTCATGGTGGAGCCGTCGGTCGACAGGTAGGTCTTTTCGGCAGGCAGTGACTTGGTGATGTCGGCGAGGAGTTTGCCGAGTACCAGTGCGGTTCCGGGTTCGTCGATACCGGCTTCGATGTGGTGACGTGCGGAAATCTCGTAATTGAACGCGGACAGTTGAAGGGTGCCGTCGATGGCTTCGAGCTGGATACCTGCAAGGATGGGGCTTGCCGGTCGGGCGTCGATGACGCGGGTCGTCCAGGCTACGGCGTCGGCGAGAGCCGCGGAATCGATTTCTACTTTCATGGGTTCCCTCATTTCACGATGTGCTTGGCAACATTCTAGCGGGTCATGTTCGGATTGTTTTTTCTCATGCGCGAAGTGAGTTATCATCACGACGGTTATCGAGAGAGAAATAAGATAGTCGTAGTAATAAGCCCTGTGGATAGTGTGGATAACTGCGCGAATCCTTGTGTTTATATGGGCTGAGTAACCCACAGATTATGTGGATAACTTTCCGGACAAAATGTGCATAAGTACCGAGTTATCCACATTTTCGGCGAACTATTTTGATTGTCCACATTTCCTGTGGATTAATCCACTGTTCATCCACAAAAAATGTGCAGTAGTCCACAAGTTATCCGCAGGCTCTACCCACATTTGTGAATAAGCATGTGGATAACTTTTCCTTCAATCAGCAGATCGTTCGGCGTGTTGCGCCTGTTTTATTGTACAGATTAAATATGTATGTCTATATTATCTGAGTCTGATAGGTCCTGTCGACGGTGACGAATCAGGCCTTCATCCAGCAGAATCACGCACAGCGACGAAAAAAGGCGTTTTTTGGTGTCTCAGCGCGATCGTGCCAGACGGGACCATTGCACAGCCGAGAGAAAACGACTGTCGTCACTCATTGCCGCGCTGCTTGAGGCGCGCGGTCAGCTCGGTCACGTAGTTGTAAATTTCAGGCTTTTCCTGCATATCATCGCTGACGCGGGTATACGCGTGCATGACCGTGGTGTGATCGCGGCCGCCGAACACTTCGCCGATATCGACCAGGCTCATGCTGGTCATCTCACGGGCAAGATACATGGCGACCTGACGGGCCAGCGCGATGTTTTTCGTTCGCGCGCGCCCGACGATGTCGTCGAATGTCAGATGGAAGTACTTCGCCGTCTGCCCGATGATGTCGGTCGGCTTGATTTCCACGTCGGTGGTGAAGAAGTCCTGCAGCGTCTGCTCGGCAAGCGCGCGGGTCACCGGCTGACTGCTCAGCGATGCCACCGCGCTCACGCGAATCAGGGCGCCTTCCAGCTCGCGGATGTTCTCGGTGAAGCGCTCCGCGATCAGATTCAGCACGTCATTCGGTGTCGAAGTGCCGTTCATCGAAGCCATCATGCGCAAAATAGCGATGCGGGTCTCAAGATCAGGCGGCTTGACATCGACGGTGAGTCCGGAGTCGAAACGCGAGATGAGTCGTGCCTCGAAGCCCTTGAGGTTCTTGGGCGCGACATCGGACGCGATGACGATACGCTTGTTGGCCTGATGCAGCGCGTTGAACGTGTGGAAGAACTGTTCGAGGGTCGCTTCCTTGCCGCCGAGGAACTGGATGTCGTCGATGAGCAACACGTCGACCTCGCGGTATCGGCGGTTGAATTCGGCGATACGGTTCTGGCTCTGGGCCGGGGTCTGCAGTGCCTCGATGAATTCGTTGGTGAATTCCTCGCTGTTGACGTATCGGACCTTGAGCGTGGGATCCTTGACCAATGCATAGTTGCCGATGGCGTTGAGCAGGTGGGTCTTGCCCAGTCCCGATCCGCCGTAGATACACAACGGGTTGAATTCCTGCCCGGTTCCCTCGGCGACCGCAAGCGCGACAGTGCGTGCGAAACGGTTGGAATCACCGGGAACGAACGTGTCGAACGTCGAGTTTTTGTTCAGATGGGTTTCCGGATCGCGCATCACCTTCTGCTGCCGTACCGGAAAACTCGGCTCGCCGGGTATTCGAGGAGCCGTGGCGCCTGGTTGCTGATTCGCCTCCGTCATTTCCGCGGAAATCGAATCGATGGAAGAGATTGACTGCATGCTGTTGGGCATGTAGGATTCCTGAGCCAGATCGGCGACGGTCGGCGACGGATTCGCAGGGAACGGTTCGCTCGGTTTCGCCGCAGTATCGGGATGCCGGTATTCCGGCGGCTGCGGTTCCGGTTGGGACACCTGAGGAGCCACGATTTTGAACGCCGGGAACATGTCGTTTCCGGATATGATTTTCAAAGCGTTGAGCAGCGGCGCATTGAGTTCATTCTGCAACGCTTGCTGCGTGGCCATGTTGCTTACGCACAATACGATGGTCGTGCCATATACCGCTTCCGGTACGACTCCTTCAAGCCAGCTCTTGTCGCGCGGCGACAGCGTGGGATTCTGCTTGAGCAGACGCAGCGTGTCCGACCATATCCGCGTGGCTTGCCCGGCTGGACCGAGAAGGTCATCCGACATTGTGACCTCCTTCAGGTATGTGTGCCGGTGCGCACCGCAGCGGATGCGCTACGGTAGCTATAATAAGTACAACAACAACAGGATATATGTACTCCACTTTAGCCAAGTTATCCACAGCTTAGCGTGTTGTGTCGCCTCAATTGTGAATAACATTCATGTAATTTGTGGATAACTTTTCTACATGTTTTGGCGTGTTTCCAATGTTTTCCGCTGCTCTGCAAGGGGCACGACACACTGATAAATCGTGAAGAAATTGTTTTCATTTTGATTTTTGGGCATGGCTCAGAGTACCGTTATAGAGCTTGACTCATGAGAGCCGTGCATCAGCATGGCAAAAACCGGGAGCATAACTATGAAGAGGACATTCCAGCCCAACAACCGCCGTCGCTCGATGAAGCATGGTTTCCGCGTGCGCATGCGCACCCGTTCCGGCCGCGCGATGATCAACCGCCGCCGTAACAAGGGACGTAAGTCTCTGTCCGCCTGATTGCGGTAGGTGACGAAGGCGAGTGAAGCGGCTGAAAAGCCATCGTGACTTCATCGCAGTGCTGAAGCGTCGCTTCAAGGTGACGGATTCGGATATCGTCGTGCACTTTGTGGTGCATGACGATACCCGTGATGTTCAGGCATCTGCGGATATCATGAGACGTATGGGACTTGCCGTCAGCAAGGCTGTTGGTAACGCTGTAACGCGTAATCGTGTGAAGCGTCGATTTCGTGTGCTCGCAAGACGATATGAAGATATGCTTCCGATGCAGTGCGATATCGTCGTGAGAGCCAAACCCAGCGCATCGCGTGTCGATTTCGCTGATCTTGACCGACAGTTTTCCCGTTGCTTCGCCAAAGTCACGACTACGCATGAACGCAGGGTGAGTCACTGATGTCAGCCATCGGATCGGCGCTTATCGGCATGATCAAGTGGTACCAGAGGGCCATTTCGGCGAAAACGCCGCCATGCTGCAAGTACTATCCGAGTTGCTCACATTACGCGATCACTGCGGTTCGGCGCTTCGGCGCGGTAAGAGGAATCGTGCTGTTTATTTGGCGTTTTCTTCGCTGCAACCCTTGGAGTCGTGGCGGCATCGATGATGTTCCGCAACATTTTTCACTGTGCTACAGATTTCGCTGGTCGAAGGCATATGAGAAGCCTCGACTCACACCAATGGCCGATGATTAAGGAGATGGCCTGATGAACACTTCCGGAGAATTTCTTCTTGACAGAGGCATTTGGGGCTGGCTGTATAAGCTGCTGACCCCACTTGAGTGGCTCATGACCCAGGTCATGGTCCTGTTCCATAAGTTCCTCACCCTGCTGGGCATGGCACCGATCGGCATCTCTTGGGTGCTGGCGATCGTGTTCCTTGTGCTCGTGGTGCACGCCTGTATTTTGCCGATTTATCTCAAGCAGATGAAGTCGATGCGCAAGATGCAGGCCTTGCAGCCCAAGATGCAGCATATTCAGAACAAGTACAAGGGCAAAAAGGATCAGGCCAGCAAAGAGGCCATGAGCCGTGAGATGATGAAGCTCTACCAGGACAATGACGCCAACCCCATGGGGTCGTGTTGGACCGCCGTCATTCAGGGTCCTGTGTTCATGTGCATGTTCTACATGCTTTCCGCCATTCCGTATATCGCGACCGGCAAGAGGGGAGCGCTTGGCGCATTCGATCAGGCGACTGCCAAGCAGTTCGCGCAAACCCGCGTCTTCGGTGTCAGCGTCACCGATACCTTCGGTACGGCCAACAATTCCGGAAAGGTCGTCATCGGCTTCTTCATCCTGTTGATGTGCGCATGCATGTGGTACATGCAGTTCAACAACATGCGCAAGAACCTCCCCAAGGCTTCTATGCAGGGATCCACGTACAAGATGCAGCAGGCCATGACCTGGGGCTTCCCGATCATGTACATCTTCTCCGGCATCATGTTCCCGTTCGCCGTGCTGGTGTACTGGCTGACCAACAACGCATGCAACCTTGCCCGTTCCTTGTTCCAGGTGTACAAGTTCCCGACCCCGGGTTCCCGTGCAGCTGAGGAAAAGGAGATTCGAGATCATCGTCAGGAGAATGCTCGTCGCGCCAAGGCCGGACAGCTTTCGATTGAGGAAGAGGAACTGGAGAAGGCGCGTCAGGAAGCCGCTGTTCGTCTGGAGCGGGGATACCAGCGCAAGCAGCCCCAGCGGAAGAATCGCAAGAAAAAGTGACACGATTGGAAACCTCTATTTGACCGTGAGGTTTCCTTTTTTTACACTATGGAAGTAATACTCGCTTAAAGGAGTGGTGATATGGCGCAGGAGGAGACCACGACGATCGATCAGCTCAATGAAGAAGCTGACATCGCCGCCGACTACTTGGAAGGCTTATTGGACATCGCCGATTACGAAGGCGATATCGAGATGGGTGTTCGCAACGGTCGTCCGATGGTGCAGATCATCGCTGATGACGATACAGATATCAAGCATCTCATTGGTTGCAATGGTGAAGTGGTCGATGCTTTGCAGCAGCTTACCCGGCTTGCTGTTCAGCAGAAGACCGGCGAACGCTCGCATCTGATTGTTGATGTTGACGGGTTCCTGAAGCGCAAGCGTCAGCGTCTTCGTGACATTGCACTTGATGCCATTGATGAAGTGCATGACACTGGTGAGCCCGTTGATTTGAAACCGATGAATTCGTTCGAGCGCAAGGTCATTCATGATGTGGTTCGCGAGGAGGGGCTGAAGTCTCGTTCTCATGGTGAAGAGCCGCGTCGCTATGTCACCATCTACATGAAGAGCAGCGCCGATGAATCCGACGTCGATGAAGGTAGCGAAGAGTGAGCGATATTGTTTCACGTGAAACATCTGGTGATGAGCTGGATGATTCCGCAATAGTTCGTGAGGCATTGGGCGAAGCATACGACAAGCTCGAAGTGTTTCACGTGAAACTATCCCGCGAGGGTGAGCTGCGTGGATTGATAGGCCCACGCGACATATCCATCATCTGGGAACGTCATATCCTCAACTCCGCCGCATGCGTCCCGTTCATTCGGGAAGTCACCGATCGAAGCAAGGCAAAGACCATTGCCGATGTTGGCAGTGGCGGCGGTTTCCCCGGAATCGTTGCGGCAGCATGCATGCCGGATTGTGCGTTTACACTCATTGAGCCCATGGAACGTCGTGTCGAATGGTTGCAAGAGTGCGTGGATGACATGGACCTGCAGAATGTTACGATTATTCGCGCACGTTCCGACGAAGTCATCGATCGTATCAAGCACCACGAAGGTGAATTGAAACCATTCTCTGTAGTGACCTGTCGAGCAGTGGCGCCAATGACCAAGCTTGCCGGTTGGACGTTGCCTCTGCTTCGCCCTCAAGGTCGACTGGTCGCATTGAAAGGCCGTTCGGCGCAGGCTGAGATTGAAAAGGCGAAGCATCAAATTTCCCATGCCGGGGGAGTGCGTGCTCGTGTCGTTGAAGCTCCAGTAGCTCCCGGTCTCGAATCCACGCACGTCGTTCTCGTCGACAAGCGCTAATTATCGTGTGGCTCCCATGGGTGGGAGTCACACGATAATCCCATGCCCCCGCTGACGGGAATCGTAATTCTGCTTCCGCTGTCGGAGGTTGGATTGCGGGGCGAGATGGACGATATCCATTGCCTTTGATCGCATAAACAATGCTGTTATATCTTCATCGACATCGCTGACTGTCCGAAGATTGTTTCACGTGAAACAATGGATGTCAAACACGAAAGCGATGGTTTCGCAAGAATGGAGTTATCCACAATTTCAAACAGTGCACAAAGTTATCCACATTATTTGCGACATGTAATCCACATTAGGAAAATGGCGGAAATAAACGGTTTATCTAGTGTTGATCGAAGTGTTCACACACTAATGCACTATACTTATCCACAGTTATCCACATTGCTGTGCACAACTTGAGATGTCCATACGACTAGGAAAAATTAGATGTTGTTCGTTTTTTAGGAGGGACTATGACATCCAATGATTCACAGGAATCCTCTGCGATTCCTGCCATGGAATCTGCTTCTGAAACGGTCAGAAGGATTTTCGGGAATGATGGTTCCTCTTTGGGTGCCGAGATTGCAGATGAGGCGTCACGCTATGAACGCCTGAATGCCGCATTGTTCCCCCTGCCATCGAGAACCCGATGCCTGGCCGTCGCCAACCAGAAAGGCGGCGTCGGCAAGACAACAACAACGGTGAATATTGCCGCAGCTCTCGCCTCTCATGGAGCTCACGTGCTGGTCATCGATATGGATCCCCAGGGGAACGCCTCTACGGCATGCGGTGTTCCTCACGGCACCAGCGATCCTTCGGTATATGACGTTCTTGAAGGACGAATGACAATCGGAGAGGTACTGAAAACCTGTCCTGATATCCCAGGGCTCGATGTGGTTCCCGCTTCCATTGAACTTTCGGGTGCGGAACTGGAAGTGGCGGATCTGCCGAATCGCAACAATCTGCTGAAGGAAGCCGTCGAATCATTCCTGCAGGATCCGAACAATCATTATGACTATGTTCTGGTCGATTGCCCGCCGAGTCTTGGCCTGTTGGTCATCAACTCCATGTGCGCGGTGTCTGAGATGTTGATTCCGATCCAAGCTGAATACTATGCCTTGGAAGGGCTTGGTCAACTTATCAATACCATAGGATTGGTGCAGGAGCACTATAACCCTAATTTGACTGTGTCGACTATGCTGGTCACTATGTTTGATAAACGAACATTGCTCAGCAGGGAAGTGTTCTCAGAGGTGAAGAGTCACTATCCGAGTATCGTTCTGGATACGACGATTCCACGTACGGTAAAAATATCCGAGGCTCCAAGTTTCGGAAAGACAGTCATCAGCTATGACCCGCGTGGAATGGGAGCGAGTGCCTATGGCGAAGCGGCCTTGGAAATCGCCCGTCGATCGCCTTCGGTGCTGGCTGCAATTGACGCGAAGAGGGGAGAGTAACCCATGACCTCAAAATCACGTTTGGGTAAAGGATTGGGTGCGCTGTTCCCCGCACTTCCCGGTGAGTCGAAAACAGCTCATGCGGAACAGCAGCAATTGGGTGTTGATCTTGAATCCGAGGAGACGACAGCCAACAAGAAAGCCCCTCAAGAGAAAGCTGCGGCTGCACCAGAGAAGGTCGAATCCCATAAGAGCGGTACTGAACAACACAGTGAGTCTACCGCTCCGGTTCGTCTTGGCGAAATCAAGCGTAAGACCATTCCGGCCATGAAGGATTCCATTCCTGCCGTACACAAGTCCACAACGGTGGAGAAGCCCAAGAGCGGCAAGCGCGTTGCCATGCCCGATATCAGTGATATGGCACACCCCAGTGACATGTTTTTCGGAGCAACAGCACAGGGGACGAGCGATTCCAAGAAAACGCAGCCGGCTCAGCGTTCCGAGAGCACAAAGGCATCCGGCAAGGAAAAGGATAATAAGGAAACTCCAGAATTGAAGCCTGTCGAGGGTGGCTATCTGCTGGATATTCCTGTCAACTCCATCGTTCCGAATGCGCAGCAGCCGCGCAGCGTCTTTGATGAGGAAGAGCTGAATGAGTTGGCCGCGTCCATCAAGGAAGTCGGCGTATTGCAGCCGATCGTGGTTCGCAAGCGTCAGGCTGGGGAGTCCAGCAAGAGTGATGTTTCACGTGAAACATCGCAGAAATACGAGCTCATTATGGGCGAGCGTCGCTGGCGTGCATCACAACTTGCACAACTGAAGACGATTCCGGCGATTGTCAAAACCACATCAGATGACGAGATGCTGCGTGATGCACTGCTGGAGAACCTTCATCGCGTCGCACTGAATCCTCTGGAAGAGGCGGCGGCATATCAGCAGATGATTGATGACTTCGGCCTGACTCAGGCTGAACTATCCAAGTCGATCTCGAAATCGCGACCGCAAATCGCGAACACATTGCGTCTGCTGAATCTTCCTGCGTCCGTGCAGAAGAAAGTTGCCGCAGGCGTACTGTCCGCAGGGCATGCGCGAGCTCTTCTTGGTTTGAATGACGAAAGTGAAATCGACAAACTGGCCACTCGAATCATAGGGGAGGGGCTTTCGGTTCGCAGCACCGAGGAAATCGTGGCGCTGAAGAACGCAGAAAGCAACGTGCCCAAGAAGGTAAGGCCGACGAAGAACAATCCTTGGGCCGGTTCTCCGATTGTCAACAACCTTGAAAATCATTTTGACACCAAAGTGTCCATCAAGGGTACGCAAAAGCACGGTCGAATCGAAATCGTGTTTTCCTCCCCTGAGGATATGGAACGCATCCTCAGCATGCTGATTCCCACGGCAGTCGAGGGCGCGGCGGCAAAATGGGTGTGAGGGTGTGAGCCACACAACGGTGTGAGCCGCCATCATCGCACAACGGGAAACAACGGTCATGCCGTTCATGAGCCGTATGATCTGGTCTGCCGAGAGGTATTCATTGCCTCTCCGGCAGAACGCGTATAAAGCAACTGTCGTGGCATTTGCAGTCAGAGGACTAACGCAATGAACCGTCCGTATGACTGTCCTATTGCATGCACCTGAAAAAGCATTACCGAAAACTCTGTTGAGCAATATGAGTTGCAATCGGTTCAGTACAATGCGCTAGATTTGAGCGGATTGTCGTTCTGATGCGATTCTCCGGCGCTGGTAAGCGTCCGCAGCGCTATTTCGGTCAGTTTGTCGTTTCGTTTGTGATTACTGACAGTGCAAGCATTATTTGTGTAGCTCAACCCGCCGGTGAAGCAATATCATCGTCTGTGATGAGGTTTGATTTCGCCGACGGGTCGAGCTGTGCTGTTGGATCAGTGCAGTGAGGCCAGGTAGGATTGTGCGTCCAGCGCGGCGCGGCATCCCATGCCTGCGGCACTGATGGCCTGACGGTACACCCGGTCAACGCAGTCACCGGCGGCGAACACTCCAGGCATGGAAGTATGCGTTCCGGCACCGGAGACCAGAATGTACCCGTCGTCATCCATATCCACGGAACCCTTCGCAAAACGCGTGGCCGGTTCATGGCCGATCGCCACGAAGATGCCCTCGGCGGGCAGCGTGCCCGTCTCGCCTGTCACGGTGTCGCGAATGTCCACAAAGCCGGCGGAATCATCTGCGGTTTCAGCCTTTGCCGACAGGGAAATGCCGGTCGAAGAGGGAGCATTCAATGCCGATCCGGAGACATTCAGCATCGGAGTCGTCTTCAACGAGAGAAGATTTCCGGTGTTCTGCGCTGCGGGTGCCGCAGCGGTTACCGCATCAGCGCCTGTCTGCGCGCCGACAGCGTTTTTCTGCCCGCGAATGGCTGTCGCCACCGTATTCATTTTCACGGTGATCTTGGGATTGTTCAGCACGCGCTCGACCATGATCTTGGAGGCGCGGAACTGGTCGCGGCGGTGCAATACGGTCACCGAAGAGCCGAAACGAGTCAGGAACAGTGCCTCTTCGAGCGCGCTGTCTCCTCCGCCCACCACGACGATGGGCTTGTCCCTGAAGAAGAAACCATCGCAGGTGGCGCAATACGATACGCCGTGACCGGAATACTCGGCCTCGCCGGGAATGCCGAGCTTGCGGTACTGCGAACCGGTGGTGATGATGACGGCATCGGCGTGATATTGGCTTCCATCGCTGCACGTGACGGTCTTGGGGGAGGAGCTGAAATCGACGCTCGTGACATCGAGATATTCGATGGATGCGCCGAAAGACTCCGCCTGATCGCGCATACGATCCATCAGTTCCGGTCCGAGAATGCCGTCAGGGAAACCGGGGTAATTCTCCACGGTGGTGGTGTTGACCAGCTGACCGCCCGGCGTGAGCTCACCCGCAAGAATGGTCGGGCGATACCCGGCGCGTGCGAGGTAGATTGCGGCCGTATATCCGGCAGGGCCGGAACCGATGATGATGGTTGAAAGTTCAGTCATGTCCCTTACGATAGCGAGTTGACCTGACCTCGTCCAGCGGTGGGTGAACAACGACATGGATTCGCCTCGAATGCCGATTGGTCGCTTTCAGATTGCCGAAACAGGCATGCCGCGTTCATGGAAACCGGAGGAGCTAATACGAGCACGATACGGGCCCACAGCATAAGTCCACAGCGTGAGTCACCGCGTACGATGAAACACCCCTCCTACCCGTGAGTAGAAGGGGTGCCCATGAGAACTTCTGCGTCGCCTACAGAACGCGGATGTACACGATGTCGGATTGTGCCGCAGAGTTCTTTGACGTGGAGTTCTGTGTGGTCGAGTTGCCGAACGGGACGTTATCGATGTCGGTCTTGTTCGGCCAATCCTGATTGTCGGATCCGCCACCGTGGTTGTCTCCGTTCAGGATGAACCATGCGGCGACCAATCCCACCACCAGCAGAACCAGCGCGACGACGATGGCGATGACCTTGATCTTGAGCTGCCCCCAGAGTGGCTGGTCCGGCAGGTCCTCCTCGATATTGCGTCCGACATTCGCTGCGTTGACATCGTGCACCTGCTGGGGCGCGAAGCTCGGCGGCATGATCTGGGCCATAGGCGGCAGCTGATCTACCGAAGTACCATCAGTGCCTAGCAGCGGAACGGTGACCGTGGGGTCAAAGGCGTCGGATTGGGCACGCTGCGCCGGTGTCTGCACACCCGGCACATTCGCACCCGGAGCCGCCGCAGGACGGCCGCCAGACATGTTCCGCAGGGCATCGCGGCTGATTGGTGCCGTCATCCGCGTACGCGACTTCGATGATCCGGGGATGGCTGCTCCATTGGCTCCGGGCGCCGATGCCGACACTGCGAATGACGGGGGCATTACGGCGTCGCCCGACGCCGCGGCCTTGGCGGATCTGGCGGCAAGAGCGGCCAATGATTCCGACATATGCGCGCGCGGCTGCGGCATGGCATTCGTGGCAATGGGCTGAGCCGCATGGGTCGTGGGATGGCTTCCAGCCACGGTTTGCTCGCCTTCAGACACCTGCGCCTCACCGGACTGCGGCAACGGCGGGATGCTGCCGGCGTGGGTGCGCTCATTGTCGTTCTCTTCCGGCAGCGGAACATTCGGCATATTGGCCACGATGCTCTGTATCTCACCGGTTGCACCGGTCGTCCGGGGTTTGCCGGTACCGCCCGCAACACCAGACGCACCAGCAGCGTTTGCCGGTACGTTCACGCCGTTGCCGGACTGTGCCTTCGTCGCACCAGCAGCGGACCTACGCGGCTTGGCGGCGGGCGGGAACGATGCCGGCAGCGGTGCATACACCGGCATCGGCTGCTCCATCGCGGTCTCTTCC
>ENA-OXQG01000002-OXQG01000002.1-human-gut-metagenome-genome-assembly--contig:-NODE-2-length-32198-cov-26.5206_pt1 | contig 32198 bp, 52 predicted proteins | sample MGYA00249579_ERZ652557 | MGnify/ENA primary metagenome ERZ652557 (study PRJEB26925, sample SAMN05826837) | human gut metagenome | biome: ENVO:2100002; feature: ENVO:00000062; material: ENVO:00002003... | reverse complement strand
GAGATCGCTCAGTGTCTCGTGGGCTCGGAGATGTGTATAAGAGACAGTTTCTGTGCGACGTCGCACACGCTATATAATATGTTAGAGGACGATTATTCGCCCTCTGCGTTACATTCCGGTAATCCGGCAATGCTGGTTAATAATGACAGGATTCCGGCCAGTACTGATGCTGATACTACCAGCTTTGCGTCTACCTGACCGAGTGCTGTGGCTGTTCCGATCGTTGCTACTGCAGTCTGCGCTACAGTTTTGATTGCTCTGATACCTGCTTTCTTCATCCATTTTTTGGTATCTACCGATACCTTAAATACACAATTTTTAAACATAATTATTCCTCTCTTTCATGTTGTGGTTCTGTCGGTAATTCCATAAGCGCATGATACATTTGCGTACCTACACCATTTCCTTTCAGCGTGTGGTACTGCTTATACTCATCTTCTAATGACTGCTTGACGTACAACGGACAATATCCGTGATCATCATGATACTTGTTGTAGAGCCTTATTAAATCCGCTCTGAGCAGTGCACGTATTCCTTTTCGCATAGCAATCACTTGATAATATATGTATGCAATGGCTGATACTACAAACGACAGGAGCGCCCAATTTTCTGATAAAAACTTAATCATGTGTGTTCTCTCTTAATTCATGGGGTATAAAAATAAGACCTCTAGGGGTCTTGCTCTAATCTCCATATTATCATTCTTATTTTTCTAATGCTGCCTTGATTGCTTCGAGGTCATCGACAGTCAGTGCCGGATAATCTGCTGCAATGTCCTCAAAAGCTTCTCCGTTCTCAATACGGATTCTAAATGCTCTTACCATTATTTTCATTCTTAAATTGTTTAAAGTTTTCATAATTATCCTCCTATAATATCTGCCATCATTAATACGATATCATCCGATGTGGACTTTAGTTCATCTGTTGTTGTTTCTAGGTTACTGATTCTTTCTTCTGGCGTTAGCTCTGGCGTGGGATAATCTGGGTCGTCCGCAAGCGTCCATACCTGCCTAATCGCATTCTCTTCTTCCGTCCATCCGGATTCCCAGTGTTTTCCCTTCGTCACCTCTGTAGGCATATCTACGTACATCACCTGTTTATATCCTAACTGTTCCAGTTCTTCCGGCAATGGATTGTTGATTGTCTTACCATCCAGTGTTATCGTCTTCGGTGCACTGCGCAAGAATCCGCTTTGTAATTTTGCATACATCTTTTAATCACCTCGCTTTCTTTATTTTTATATAATCTCCATCAAAGCAAGCAATGTTATAACCTCCATGCGCTACATTAGTGCTGCTTTTAACACCAACATATAGTGTCCCGTCTGATGGAATGGTAATCTCGATAGTTCCCGATGTATCGGCTATCTCTACATCTCCGTTTTTGCCAGTATACACTTTGTACATTCCACCGCATCTACGCATATCATAGATGTATTTATTCACCGTTCTTACATTGCTCCATTCAATTAAGTACTGTTCTCCTTGTTTTACGTCAAACACAATAGCCGGGCACCGCTCGCCGAACCAAGATCCAATATCGGTTAGGTAAGCTTCATAGAGCCATTCGCTTGTTTCTTCTTCCTTACTTCCTAATGTTCTCCGTCAATTACTTATAGTTCTGATTTCGTTTTAGCTTCCAATCGCGATCCAATTGTATGTCATGTTATTCATGAATTTGTATTCATCTATTGTTTCTGTCCAATTAAATGTTCCTCCAGATACGCTAAAACCAGTGCGTTCAGTAACCTTGCAATACTGTGCATACACACTGTATTCACCACAAAACGTTGTTATTGCTTGTGACGAATCGCTACTGTAAATCATATCGACTACACCTTTAGACGCAATTTTATTAGCATAGATTATCAGCTTATCAATCCTAGACAAACCAGTTTCGATAGTAGGGGATGATGTTGTTCCGGTTTTTACCTGTACACCACCAGAACCTCCACCAGATACTTCCATTGTGCCAGTAGCAACACCATCCTTGGATGTGAATTTCTTACCTTTTCGCACATCTTCTGGCATTGCGTCACCGAAGTATTCACCTAATGTACCATTGCCATAGAGCCGAAACGAATCTCCATTTTTTATGTACGCTGATTCGTTGCTAAGAGAAACACTGTTAAAAATCATACCAAGGTCTTCTCTATCTTTGAACAAATTAATTCTTCCTGTACCAACTGTAAGCTTACTTGCATTAATCGCTTCCATACTTCCAACGACTTTTTCGCCATCAACATAAGCTGTCTTTCCCGACACAATGTCCTCTGATAATGCCGTAGCATCTGATGTGTCGATTCCGCTTGACTGTGTCATCGTTCCAACAATTCTCTGTCCACTACTATCATGAGCTACAGCTCCAGCTAACAGATTTTCTGGTGCCACAGTGTCTTCTGCAAGATTAATCAGCGCACCAACTATTTGTCTCCCTGTTTTATCGTGAGCCACAGCACCCTCTAAAAGCCGGTCTTCTGTCACTGTGTCTTCTGTTAAATCCAATAAAACCCGTCCTTTATATTCGACTTTATTTACATCCATATTTTCACACCTCTTTAACCAATTGTTACTGTAATTCCACCAGCACTGTTTTCTGATTCGACATAAGGAATCTTCTCAACAACCACCTGTGAGAGACAATTATAACCTTCGTCCGGAAGAATCGTCTGCTGTGCGCTACTCGGAGTTATTGTCTTGGATTGTGGTTTCATTCCTTCACTACCGGACATCTGCCCATCGACACCGAGAATGTTGATACCTTCACGGATATTTGACGGAATGAGCTTTTCTTTTTCTCCTACGGGGATTTCGACTTTACCGCTACCGTCATGATATCCTTGAGCAATAACATAGCTGTCATCTTTGTTCGAGATTACGCCTTTTACTGCTCCATTATTCGGCATCGTTCCAACTAGCTTCTGCCCTCTTGCATAAGCAGTCTTACCTTTTAAGACCTCTGCAACTGCTACGGTTGCGTCATTTGAGTCCACATCGAACGTGCACACTCCTGTGACAACTTCTCCATCTTTTCCATGTGCTGTAGCACCTTTGAGAAGTTTGTCTCCCGTTACTGTATCGCCTGTTAAATCAATTAATGTTTTTCCGCCATATACTACTTTGCTTACTGCCATTATTTATACCTCACTTCCGATATATACTGTATCTCCACCCTCTGAATTCATGACTTCAAAGAATGGTATTTCTTTCACTGTGACATCTTTCGCTAAAAATTTTTGGGCTGTTTTGAGTTTCTGCTCCATTGTTTTCGGTGTAATATCATACTCTCCTTTATAGATTTCGGCATCCCCACGATCTACAATTCTTTGGTAATGCTGAAACTTCATAGCAAGACCACTTTTATTTTCATCGAAACCAATATTCAGTTTTCTCTTCTGTTCATTAAACTTCACGTTTATCAGCATTAGATAACACCGTCCTTTAGGATTCGCCCAACATCAACAGTCTCAATGTTCGAAGCAAGTGCTTCACCATCGCGCGTAAGAACTCGTAACTGTATTTCAGCCCGCGAATTTCGTTGTGCGATTAACTTCAGAGTTTCTTCCTGTGGCAACCTGACACTTAACATATCGTGCTTAAGAGTGCATTCATCAATGCTCTTCTCAATTACAACAGTTCCCCTTTGTACTATCGTTACATACGCTTCTTCGAGCAAATCCGTTTCAAACGGTAGTGTAAACTCTAATACCGGTGTTGTCCCTCTTATCAATTACAACACATCCTTTCCGACAATGTAGTTATATTCATCAATTGAGATGATACCTTTTTCTACTCTCTTCTGTAGCTGTACTTTTGTTACTCTGTCATTCTCATACAGTCTTTTCAGGCTTTCTACTAAAATTCTCATTGCTTATACCTCCTTTCTTAAATAAGCCCTTCTTCCATTAACTGTGCTGTGTACTCATCAATTTTAAGGTTTGCATACTCAACCATTGCGTCTGTAGGAGCATCATCTCCCTCGTAGTCCGTATAGCTCTCCGGATCAGCCTTGATCTGTTCAGCTGTCAGTGAGTGAGTACGGAAGATGTTCCCATCGTATTCATATGCTGTAGACTCTTTTACTTCACCATCTTCCAGCGGTTCTGTCTCTGCAACTTCTTTTAGGTCAGATAAGTTTTTCGGCACATTAATTGGATTCGCTTCCATATAGGTAGATACCGCTTCTGTTACCTTTTCCTGTGGGATTTCTGTTACGTTATCAAGTCTTGCCAAGATCTGTTCAATGATATCCGGATTTCGTTCCACCACCTCATCTGTAGCTTCCAGACCTTCCAGTACGGTACCTTCTGCAATGGTGGTATTCCATTCCGGAATTGTTCCATCTCCCTTTTTGGCACATACAATGAACTTAATCTGTCCCTTATATGCAACCACATCTGGGCCGGCCGCTTTCCTGCAACCGTCCCACTCTCCGTCGAAGTTATATGCTGCATACAGATAGCCTTTCGTACCAGCTATTAATTCGGAAAAGTCTCCGTCCTTACTTAACTTTTGTCCGTTAATCTGGAACTGCAGTATTCTCATTTTGCTCCCCTCCCGCAATCAGATCCGCCATCATTAATACGATGTCGTCCGTAGTTACCTCGAGTGCGTCAATTCGCTCTAGCTGCGACTTTCCAGCTTTATGTAATACAACTCCTAGGATTCCTGCTGTGTACTTCATGATTCCTTCAAGCTCCGTGTAATTCTCATAAGTGCCAATCGTAGATTCTCTTTCTTTTATGATCATCTTCTTGGTCTTCATGCCATCCTGAAAGATTGTCTTTAGATTCTCTTCAGTGTCTGATATTGTTTTGATCAATAGGCTCCCGTCCGGCCGGGTGCTCGCTGACTGGATGGTCAACTCCGTTGCATCATTGAATGTAATTTTCATAATAAAAATTCTCCTTTCTTTATGTAAATAAGGATTATAATTCTGCGACAGTGAAGCCAAGTTTGTGATAACGTCCAATATATGCAGTAGCTGTATTCGCTTGTGCTGACAGTCTTAGCTCAATCGTGTTTTCGCCCTCCGGAAGAGTTATAATGTTGCTGTCAAATACCGGCACATAGCTTGTGGATGATGTTATTCCGGAACAACTTTCTTTACCATTTACATAGACGCTCAGCCTTGCTGTCAAAGTTGTTACCCTCATAGCACCAAAGCACATTAGGATACATTTTCTGCCATGCCCTGTCGCCTTGATGCTATTAAGTGTCAGCGATGTTTTTGTGCTTTTTTCGTTATCCAGATGAGCGCTATATGCGTGGGCATACTTACCAGTCATTTTTTTGCTAATCTCAGCAAGTTGGTTGGACAAATCCTTATTTGTCTTAGCGATCTCTAATTTCTTTGTCACTTCCACAATATTAATTCCATCAAAATGTACTTCGAATACCGGGCAATCATCCAAAAGATCTCCTTTTTGCAGGTCTCCTTGCGTATACTCCGGAACTACTGGACTACTCTCTGCAGGGGTTCCCATGATCACAACCCATTCATTTTTCTCTGTGTTATCCTCTTCGTTTCTTGTATACCGGTTAACAATCAGATCTATCCTCTTCATTCCCTGCGATCCATTTGCAAGTTCCACCTCATCATAAGTTCCGATTTTTACAGAAGACACATTCCCATGATGGCACATCATTCCGCTTCGGATCTTGAGAGAATTGTTGGATACCAGCTCCGGTTCCAGATTTTCTCCTGACGGTAATATACAACTATCATCACCAATGATTCCTTCTATGATCTGCCGGAACTGCTGGCTCGTGACATGTGGTTTTCCTGTTCTTCCACTAACTATTTCCATTATCGCTCTCTCCTTCCAATTCGTATTCTTTAGACTCTACTCTATTTGTAACACTATAAATAATATTGGCTACTGGACGACTGGAATACATCCCTGTAAGATAATCCCGGCCACCAACAATATCTCCAATGCCCACATCAATACCAAGCTTTGCTATGTCCATACCAAAAATCTTTTTGCTACATAGTTCTTGCAATTTCTTTGTGCTTTGGCTCTCTAATTCATCCGTTTCTGTTGATGTATTTTCATATACCTGAGTGATTTCAGCCAATCCCTTATAATATTGTGTCTTCTTGAATGAACCATTTGGCCATACATACAAGTGCAATACATTTCTATCCTTCAGCTCACCTTTTCCGGTCACGATCAAGTGATTTACTCCATTTCTTTTATCTTCCATCGTGTAATTAAGTCCTGAGTCTTTTGATAGCTCAATCTCATCGGAATAATCCACGATCGGTACGGCTCTGATCAGAATGTATCCGGGAACCCCTCGCTCTCGCTTGTGTTGAATATCCAATCTATATCCAACAGTTTTCAACATCTTGGTGATTCCTTCTAACAATGTGCAATAGCGGTCAAACTGATAATTGCTTACGGCCACCCCGGTACTTTCCCCTGATACAACATATAATCCTCCAAATTCCGGTTCAATCAGTTTTTTAAGGACTGCATTCAATTCTCCCGATACCGTCTTGTAATCACTTCCGGATGGCGGCTCTATCACTTTCATTTCCATACGTCCGCGCCATGTGTAACCTTTTAGTTCCACATAGTCCAAAGATGTGTCCGTCAGTACATCTTCGATAATTCCGCCAAATTCTGTATCTGGCACGTACACAAGATTTCCAAATGTCATATCTCCCGTCCAGTTACACCGGGCAATCTTAATAGAAAATTCCCGATCTTTATTGGCATCAAAAGTGCAATTTGCATCCAATAATGGATTCGTTCCTATTTCTCTGCTCTTTGTCGCCAGAATTACCATGCTGCCTCCTTCCGCTTCAGAAACACATATAAATCTATTCCGAAGTCTCCACTCCAATTTACCGATATCAATCCGGATGGGATTTTCTCAAATACGGAATAATCATATCCACGGACGTCAAACAGATTCGCTATTGTTCCATTGGAAAGATATTTCATGATCGTCTGCTCCGAGCTGTTTATAATCAAATATTCATTCTTCTCTAACGTAGTAAGGACTTCATATGGATAACCATTCATTAATACCTTAGGATTTACGCATGGTCCATATATGATCATTTCGAAATCGGACGGAATAATATGATCAACTTCAATTTCTACAGTTCCTCTCTTTTCATTCATAAAATCAAATGGGAAATCACAAGCAAAATCCAAGCCGCTATCTGCAGTTATTTCTTTTTGCGGGAAAAATCTTTTTTTCAAGACTGTGATCCAAGACAATTCCGGAGCAAGGAATGTAAGCTCTACCTCCGTATACACATATCCTTTCCATCCCGTTTTCTTGGTCTTATAAATCTGACACGGCAAGAACGTATCATTCACATACAAACGCCCGTAATTCCCTGTTTCAGCATCCACAGAGATGATTCTATACAGCGTTTCCATGTTCTGCGTGAACTCTTCTCTCTTTCCAAATACGTCCAAGGTAATTACCTTTTCATAACCATCCTCTGTCTCTTCCCATGTACTGTCAAACCAGTCCGCATCTATTGTGCGAAAAGGTGCCCTGGTCAACCAGAGCACCTCTCCCTTGCTGTTCTTATAATATGCCTTTATCATAATGCCGGCACCGCTCCTTTCGGTAATGGCTCATCAATTCTCTTTGTTCCCAGATAGATTGGACGCTTCGCCATTTTTTCTGCAGCTCTCATCTGGATCCTTTCTAACCGGTCATAATCGATATCTTTTCCTCCATCGAATCCCGGATAATTCTTTACTCTTCCGATTGTCTTGTCTGCAGTTCTCGCCGATAATGCAAGATCTACGGATTTCTGTAATCCAGATACTGCTCTCTGTACTCCTACATTCATGGACTTGATCGGAATGTTCTTCTCAAATCCAATTCCCATACCAAGAGCCATCATCTTACCTACCTGATCACGGAATACTCTGGATGGCGAATGGATTCCAAGAGCACTCTTTGCCGCATCTAATGCTTTGTTTGCTGCACTTTTCGCCGCTTCTACGATTGCACCGGCTGCACCGGTTAATCCGCTGGCAATGCCCTTTATAATATTCATTCCAACACTGCCCCAGCTCACACTGGTAAATGCATTCTTAATCTGGCTTACCATGCTTGGAATCTTTCCGATCAATGCCGGTATTCCCTGCACTAGTCCAACAGCGAGTTTACTTATGATCTGCACTCCTGCGGTCAGAATCTTTGGAAGATTCGTTATGATAGTCGATGCAAGCTTTCCAATAATCACTGGTGCCTTCGCTGCCACCAATGGGATTGAATTTGCAATTCCACTTGCGAGGCCTTTCATTAAGTTAAGTCCTGAAGTAATTAATTGTGGAAGATTGCTTATCAATGATGTGACCAATGTCAGTATCATCTGTACTGCACATGGTATCAATTGAGGTAATTGTGCTGCCAGACTGCTCGCCAATGTGGATATAATGCTTACTCCGGCAGTAATCAATGCCGGCAGATTCACCGTAATTGCATTTAGGATTCCCATGATCAGCGTTGCACCCTGAGCAACCAATCCTGGTAATGCTGCAGTAATGCCATTAGCAAAGTTCGTGATTACTTCCGGTCCTTTTGTCTGCACAAGCAATAACAGCTGATCAATCTGTGTACCGAACTGACTGTAGATCAATCCCATACCAGCAACAATGATTGCCGCTCCTGCGCCGATGTTGATCAGCTTAAAGAATGTCGGTGCAAAGGACGCTACTCTTGATAAAATCGGTGTAAACGCATCTCCGATAAAGCCGGCGTATTCGGATATCTTTGTTCCAAGCTCTGCAAATTTCTTTGTTATTCCAGGGAACTTTTCAGCAAGCTTAGGACCAATTTGTCCAATAGCTCCACCTATCTTTTTAACAGTATCAGTTACAGCTCCAGTAATCTTTCCTCCCGGACCATTTGTCCAGGACTCAGCCATAAATCCACCAAGATCTTTCAGTCGGGGAGCTATTTTTTCTCCCAGATCCTGGAATGGAAGCGCGATGCTTTCACCGAGATATTTGAACTCGCTACCTATCTTTTTGAATGTGGCACTGGCACTCTTTGCCCCTTTAGGTACTTTACCTATAGATGTGACAACTCCGTCTATAATGCCATTAAATCCATCGGTTGCAGTTTTTATATTTTCAATCCCTTTTCCAAATATGGACAGCGCCGGAGCCGATCCGGCAATTACCACTGCCATTTTTCCAAGATTCAACAGTTGATCACTGTTCATTCCCTTCAGCTCATTTGCTAATTTGGAAATACTATCAGTAAAACCTTTTACTTGCGGAACGGCCTCACCAATTTTTCCGGCAAGTGCGCTGACAACATCCATCCCCGTTTTTCCTAATCTTGGAATGATCTGCCCTAAATTTTTAAAGATATTCTGCGCTGCAGTCCAGAATGTCTCTACAAGGTCATTTGCACTTATAACTCCAGCTTCAAAGTTTTCCCAAGCTGCTTTGGCAGAATTCACAGAACCTTCAATTGTAGTCGCTGCTTCTTTCGAAGTAGTCCCAGTGATTCCCATCTGCTTTTGGACAACACTAATAGCATTTACAATATTTCCGAAGGACAAGCTGCTTGCATCGGCTGTAACACCAAGTTCTTTCTGGACATCAGTCATCTTTGACGCATCAGAAATGAGACGTTTCATCTCTTCCTGAGTACCGCCATACCCAAGCTTTAAGTTATCTAGCATGGTGTAATTCTGTTTTGCAAAACCCTGATAAGCATTCTGGATGTCACGCATATTCGTGCCCATCTTATTAGCATTATCAGACATATCTACAATGGCACGATCCGCATAAGATGCTGCCTTTGCAGTATCTCCACCAAGGCTCTGTAACAGTGATGCAGAAAAGCTTGTCACTGTTTCCATGTAATTGTTTGCGGACATTCCCGCAGTCTTGTATGCTTTATTTGCGTTTGCTATGACCGTATTCGCACTGTCCTTGAATAGAGTCTCTACACCACCTACCTGTTGCTCCATGTTGGCAACTACACCGAGTGACGATTTTATAATCGCTGCAGCTCCGGTTCCGACTGCTGCAATCGTCCCGGTCATTGCTTTGCTTACAATAGATAATCCAGATTTTCCAAGTTTTCCAAGCTTACTTATACCGTCATTAAATCCCTTTTCATTTATCTTGGTATCAAAATTTAAATAGCCGTCTGCCATACTATCATCCTTTCTGATAGCACGGCTCAACGGCTCACATGTGCTTTATATCTTTATTTTTACTTCTCTTTTACACTCCCGACAGTTAATATATATCCCTTCACATTTGGCTGTATTATCGTATATTAATAACTTCTTACCGCAATAAGGACACCGGAACCACTTTCTTTCTGTCGGGATCTTAATCATATGCTCCATCACGCAAACATTTCTCCAATCTCATAATCTGTCATTTTTCTCCGATTCTTCTTTTTCAGCGCAACTATCTCCTGTATCTTTTTAATTCTCTTACGCTCGTCCTTATCTTTAATTGTCCGGAGATCTATGCTCCGGTACATAATTCTCTGTTTGATCTCTGTCTTTTCCGGAAGGCCAGCAAACAATATCTGGAACTCCCACCAGTGCATATACGGAATCGTCTGCAGATTAATTCCATACACCTCTCGGAATGCACTGTAAATACACTCTGCATCTTGTTCAAAAGAATACAATTGCTTCGGTGCAGATCCGGTAATACTCTCATCCTCTTCTGCGTTTTCTGTTTTCATTGCCAGAAAATCACCCAATGCATAAACTGCTGTTTCCAGATCATCCGGAATCCCATCTATGTACCACTGCAACAACAGTCGGCACTTAATTTGCCAAGGGACTTTGGCATCATCAATCAATTGTATAAAACGGATCCATTCTCTAAAATCGGTTTCAACTAAGAATCTTTCTCCATTTACTCTGACTGTTTTCGGAAATTCTTCGAATAAAATATTCATAACATTTTACCCTTTGTAATGCTGCTTCTTTTTCTTTCCCTGCTGTTTGTTGTAATAACGTCTCTGCTGTCTGTTTCCATGTTCCTGCACGTTATATCGATCATATTTTTCGAAGAACTCTTCTGTCTGAGTATTTTCACATTCTGAAAGTTTCTCTCCTGCTTCTATACATAATTTATAACTTGTTCTCCCTTGAAACATAGCTTCATGCGTTCCTTCCCCGAAAAGATAATCGAAAAAGTTAAAATAGCACTGACACTGAGCTCTAAACAATTCTGCTGTTTTCCCTGTCTTTGGAACTTTAGCTGCATCTTCCGACAGCTTCTCTTGTGCATATTCCAAGTCCGTCAAAAAATCAGCATCTGTAAAATCCACTTCCGCTTCAAAATCTCCAAATTTAAAAAGGCTCATCGGCTCACTCTCCTATCTTTCTTTATTCCGCAAATGTACATGTCTGCCAGTCATCTGTAGTTGTGGCAGTTCCTTTTGTAATCTTTCCGGCTGCTTTAAAGCTTCCTTTGTAGATCAGTGCATCCGTTCCATCACCTTCCGTATCCGGAATCACGCTCCAGTCACGTTTTCTTGCTGTGCAAGTATTCGGATCTTCTGTCTTAACCTCAAAAAGATCCACCATTACAATGTTCACCTGTGCATCCGATCCCAGAAGTTCATCATCTGTAATCGTCGCAAGCCTTTTCAGCACCGCATCATTTGTATGTAAATCAAATTCGTAATCCATAGATGGAGCGTACCCTACCACATCTGAACGTTCACTTTCTTCATCCACATACTGCCTGCTGTATTCGGTAGAATTTTTCCCATCTGACATTGATGTGAATCCCGTCATTCTGGTAAATGTCTTACCGTCACCTGTAACATCCATAAACGCAACACGCTTATGTCTGCCTACTAATCTCTTTTTATTATCTCCTGACATTTCTATACCTCCTGTTCATATATCAATCTGCAAATCATCTGATACCGTCCCAAATCAGCTTCTGTGCTAAACAAAAAGCCGGACTGCAGCACTTCAACTTTAACAGCTTTGTGCTCGTCCAGCTCTGGTAGAATATCATTCATATTATTTTTCTCAACCCATTCCTCAAAAGCCTGATAAAAACCACTGTTGGCAATCCCGGTTCTTGCATCGCCGTCATATGCTTCCTTGCTTGTGAATGCGAATTGAAACTGTTTCAGACCTCCGCCATCCACATACTTCTTGTAATTCGGATTCGCACCAATCGGATCAATGGAATACTCCATCCCATTTCCAAGATAATTAATGTTAATCTTCCGATCGTCAATATCCGGATTCAACAGCACATAGTCACGAATGCTCTGAATAATCGGTTTTTTACTGTCCTGCAAGTTTCTCAGCTCCTTCTTTAATCTTTTCCTTATGGCTCGCCTTCATCGTTTCGAACCATCTTGGCTTACTTTTATTTTCATAATATTGCCGGCGGGCATATGGTGCCAGGTACTCAATGGATCCAGAACCGATCACTGTTCCAAGTGTTCCTGATTTAATCAGAAATCCTGTTCGTCTTGGTGTAAGTGGATTCATATACCTCAGGCATTCTGAATCAACAAACTGTTGCGCTTTTGAAAAGCTCTCAGCCTTTCGCTGCGCAAATCCTGGTGCCCACTCTATTTTTGCCGTTACGCTTCCATTCGCATCAGCTGAAGTAAACACACTTCCACGAGGGGTTGTAATTCGAAATTCCTTTTTCTGTGCCATTTACTCACCTTCAATTCTCCAATGCGGGAGCCCTCCGAAGCGATTGTCTGACCAGGACAACACTTTACAGTGTCTCAATCGTACGTCTTTCAGATCAGCTGGTCTTTCAATCTCTTGAGCATACTCGCCGAGTACAATCTGATCATCTGTCTGGATAGTCCAATGTTCTTCCGGATCTTTCAGTTTTGCATATTCTTCCGGCGGAAGATACTGATTCGCATTCTCCACATCTGCAGGAATACGGATCTTATATACTTCTGCACTGTTTAGTCCGGAATCGCCAACGGATGCTTTGTGATCAACATATACATGCACATTCTCAATAATGGTTCTATGCCAGGTATCGAAACGGGTGAGTGAATCGTACCTATGGTTATAGATAGTTATCGTTGCATTCGTTAACACAACAGCATCCCACCTTTCTTGATAGCCATCCTGTTGGAAGTAAGTATGTAGATGCTGCTTCATATGCTTTTTTTCTGATCAGTTCTTCAACTGTTTGCCCATCCGCTTGTTCGACAGCATATGAAACACTGTATCCATCATTGTTTTCAGATTTTACAGTACCTGCTTCTCTTTTCTTTTCACAAGATGCATACACATCCGCAACTGCACACACAGCATCTTTTACTGCCATGTTCTCAGTTGCAAATATATTTCCACGAATATACGTCAGCTTTCTAATATAGGCTTCGGCTTTGCGTTCTGCAGACGGAAATTCCTTTTCAGTAATCCCGCCTCCGTACTGATCTGCATAATATCCATAATCTACATACATAAGTTATTCCTCCCTACTCTCCCGCTTTCAGAATCGAGAACGGGCATCTCTTTGTCTTTTCTTTTGCAAGTGCATTGATAGGATTTGGAACTTCCCAACCCATACGCATAACTGCACGAAGTGCAACCATATCGTTCTGCATCAGGTTGTATGCGATAGTTCCGTCTGTATTCTGTACAACACCTTCTGTAAACAGCTTGAATGTAATATCCTGTCTGATAGAATATACAAGCTGCGAGAAATCTCCGGAGACCATCAGGGCCTTAGATTTATCCCATGCTCCATTGATCGGGAAATTCATCGGAGAACCATCCAATGCATACTGCGTAGATCCCTGCATATCTGATTTAAACAGTGGATCGCCGTTAGCATTCTTTAATCCTCGGAGCTTTGCCCTCATAGAAACATCAGCCATATGACCATTCACTAAGTATCCGCATTTTTCAACTTTGTCAAGAACGCCTTCTTCCGCCATAATCTTATCGTACAGTGGATCAGCAGAACCAAGCGTTACTACACTTCCAGCTTTTGTTGCAGTAGCTACTATATCATCTCTCCAAGTAGACGGTTTATCTACTCCGAATAATGCAGCTCCATCAATCTTTGTTCCGAATGCTTCTGTTACCCTCGGTTTCACCTCGCCCCAAATATCATAGTCTGAATCATCTAATACGGACTCTGGAATCGGTACAATTACCGCAATTTCTTCCGCAATAATAAACTTCTTATCCCATGCCTGCTTGGTCGTTTTCTTCTGTCCTGAATCACCGTTCACAAAATAAGCAATTGGCAACATATCCAGTACTGGCATCTTGTACTGCTTACTTGTCATATTTGGCAGCTTACGTCCTCTTGAAAGAACAGCTGACTGAGCAATAACACCCTGAATGATCTCATTTGATTCCTGTACTGGAATCAAAGATTCTGCACCGCTTCGATCAATAATGTTGACATCATTCTCAAAAAGCCTTAAATTCATTCTGTTTTTATTCATCTTCTACCTCCGTTATCTTCTCGCTGCAGCACGGATACGATCATTGATGGAAGCGTTCATGTTTCCACCAGAACCTTCTGAAGAATTTCCAGAAGATGTGGAAATGCGATAAGAACCGGCATTTCCTGTAAATTTCGGATTCTCCTTCAAAAATTTGTCTGCAGCTTTTTCAAATGTTGTTTTATCATCTACAAGTTTCGATACCTTGAACATGACATAATCCAAATCTTCTGATCTAACACCTTTACCAGATAAAGTCTTCTCATTCTCCATCTGCTGTACTTTCGCCAGCGCATCATCAAGATCTTTCTGCAATTTTGCAGTATTTGGCTGATTAGCCGCACGCTCTGCTTTGAAATTATTGATTGCCTGTGTTACCTCAGATTCTGTCATGCCCTGATTTCTGAAAAAATTGGCAAGAGCTGTCCGCTCAGACCTCTCTACTCGTGCACCTGCAATCTCTTCCAACTGTTCATAGGTATATGTTCCGGTTCCATGTGCTCCGGATGCGCTCCCAGCGGATCCCTGACCGCCGTTTCCAGTCCCAGCGTTTCCACCCTGATTACCAGAGCCAGCTCCGCCGCCGTCTTCAAAGAGCTGTAAATTCATTCTGTATCTCATGTTTCTACCTCCGTTTCGCCTCGACAGGCTCCCGAGCTTTTATATCGTCTTCACGTTTTGGACATAATAAAAACACCCTCTCGGATGTTTATTTTTGAAATTCTATGCAGTTGTATTCCCGGTTGACATCTGTAAGTCCCAGGAACCATGAATCTACCAGAAGTTTCCCGCCATCTGATAAATTCTCCCATCTGATTACTGTCATTCCGCTTTCCGCCATTGCTTGAACTCTGTCGTGTGTAAGATCTTGTAACGAATTAATCAAGCTGCAAGTAAGTGCCGATACTGCAGCGCATGCCCGGTCAATACCATCTGAAGCTTTTCTGCAAGCATGGCCAGATAAACGAATACTACGCTCTGTTATTTCTACATTTATCATACTTTCTCCTAAAATTACGTACAAAAATACCACCGGTCATTTTTCGACTGGTGGTAACTACATGGATAATATTTCTATATCCTCCCACAATTTATTTAATGGTATGTTGTTTATTTTGTGCTTATCGAGCATCTCCTGAGCATCAGAATAAAACTCAGCTTCTCCTTCAGGGCACTCACATATAAATGGTTTATCATCTCTCCATGAAATATTATATCTTTTCTCAGAAAGAGCGAGCTCAATATCCAATCCTGCCTCTATAGCTTCTGTCAACTCAGATAGATTCTCAAATTTTGCATATTTTTTGTACTCAATCATATTCTGATCACCTCTTCTCAAGAATATCCTTATTGGCAATTTCATGCCCTAATTTAAGTGGATTATCATGCTTTGCTTCACGTTTCAAATTGCCTTTTTCATCAAGATACCAGTTATGATAATGCGGTACAACCGGATGTTCTTTTGAATTTCCGTGATCCGTCATATCTATATCTAATCTTGGTCTTCCATCATTTCCATAATATCTACGTCTCTGCAAGACACCGTCTTTGTAGTTATCAAACACGCTATTCGGAGTTCCTTTATACGGGATAGAATGGACTTCTCCTATTTGTTTTTTCTTTAGTGCTTGATTCTGCCATTTTACATCTGTAAATACTTCACTGATAGCTTTCCATTTCTCATTATCATTATATTTCATCTGACCAAAATTAACAAGCGAACCAATAGAATCTCCCAAAACTTCCTTATACCGCTTATACTGAGCCACATCTTTGGATGCATTCTCGATCATTTCACGCGGGAACAATGCATTCTGTCGTTTGCTATTCGTTGCCACTCGACCTTTCGTGTCCAAATAAATACGCTCACGTTCTTCAGTAAGCTTCATCTTCCGGCAGAATCTGGAATACTCATTAAGCTGTCCTTGGTATTTTGCTTTATGCAACAGAATTTCATCTGGATCCGCCTTGCCTTTCTGGAGCAAGCGGACCTTTTCTCTCTGTGCTCTCATTGCTACTTCCATCTGCCGCTGTCTCTGCTTAGCCTCATACAGGGTATATTCCTTATCCCTAAATTTCTTCGGTTCACTCTCTTCCAGATTCTTGGCATCCAACCATTCATCTGTCCAGTTACGTTCTGACAGTCCGGGAAAGAAAGGATAATAGGTATGATAACAATTCACACCAAGAAGTCCCGTGACCGTCCCCAGACCACATATCGAATACAACTGTTCCTTGGACCAGACACGCCCCTGCCATACTGCATGAGTCGGTCGTGCACCTGCATGCCACTCAACCTCAAAATACTCTGTTCCGAGCTTCTGAGCATTGTACTCGGATATCTTTCCGGTCATCTGGCTGACCGCTGTCATAACAGCTCGTCTTGCAGCCACATCCACCCGATCAGCTCGTCCGGATGAGTAATCTATCTTCCTGAGTCCGCTGTTCGTGAGCTGTGTAACTACTCGTCTCAGGACACTGTTATAATCAAACGCACCGGTTGCGATATCATAACATGCTGCATCCAGATATCCGGAATACACCTGAGCAAGTGGTGTCAGTACCTTCCTATCATTTCCATAATCCAAATAGAATCCAAGCGAATTGGTTACATTCTCCAAATCTTCACAACTCTGATCGATAATTGCTTCTGTGATCTGATTAAGCTGCTCGTTCTGATCATACGGTATATATTCTGCATTGATCTGTTCATATACATCCTTATCTCGAACATATTCCTTTTCGATTACCTTATCGTACAGCTCAAACATTTCCGGATAGGAAGCATTGAGCGTCTTCTTTATCTCACGTTCGATATCCTCTGAAGAATGTCCCAGGATCCGTAACCGATTAATCTGCCAATCTGCAGTGCTGGTGATCTCACCAGTTTTAACAACCCTTCGAACAATGTCTTGCATGATTCGTTCTTCCAAATCCTGATATCTGGCTGCGATCTTACCGGCCATCTTAATTTTGTAATCATCCCGCATCTTACTCCATCACCTGATTCTGTTCCGGAAGTTTAGCAGCTGCATCTTCCAATGTTTCTCCGTACCATTTGGAACGATATTCCGCATGACTCATAACACCCATGCTCACATCCTGCCGATCGCGATTGCGTTCTGTTTCCTTATCTTCAATAATCGAATCATCGAAATCAATTACAATTTCTGCATCTGGATTCAGTGGCTCGTTCAATATCATTCCCAAACGAATGATAATCCGGATCAGTTGCTTTAATGCATCTTCTAACAGTATTTCATGCTTCTTAATCATCCGATACATGTCTGAATTTTCCGAAATGATCTCTGTTGCTGTCTTTGCTCCTGTTGCTCCGAATTGATATCGATCTGTGCCGAATCCGCATTTAAGTGAAAGGTAATTTAGATCGTCATTGATTGCTTTGCTGTGTTGATCAGCACGAAGCGACATGTCGATTTCTTTCAACAGCCCCTCTCCATTGGCATCATCCTCCGGAAGCGCATAGAACACACTATCATCCGGATCGAACGCCGGAGAGCCGTCTTCGTTCGTCAGCATTTCCGGTCTAACAAATATCCGTTTCCTGCCAAGTTCAAATTCATTACAATACGAATCATATTCTGTATCCAGCTTCTTGAGCGTATCAATCGCATTTGCGAATATAGCAACACCCATTGGATTATTCTGGTCCGCATTATTCGTAATATTCAAGCGATCAATAACGAATTGTGGCTCCGCCGAACCAGTTCTTATTTCTTTTGCAAGTGTTTTGAATGGTTTTAATAATTTCCATTCCTCTTCTGTCAGCTCCGTTCCCTCCTGACTTCCAGATTCGCACCGCAATACAACATTACTGATCACGTACTCTCCATTTTCCAAAAGATGAGATTGTAACTGGACATATTTTTTTCTTGAAATCGTATGTGGAAATGCAAAAATGCATTCCGTTACCCTTCCATTATTCCATGTTACTGGGTATATGTTTGGTGCATCCACGTAATTGATGCAAATTCTTCCAGAAAGAACTTCTCCATCCTCTGTAATCTCCACATCTTCCAAATATGGGATGTATGCCACTGTACCAGTAAAGGCTTTCCGCTCCTGGTAATCATTTCCCATCACAAGGAAACGGTTGTCATCCAAAACCTGCTGCACATATTCATTCGTTTGATCATCATCAAGAGTAATTGTCACCCGTTCATTCAAAAGGAGATCCGCAATATCTTCACTCAGCTTCTTCGCCATTCCCATACTCTTTCGCCTGCAGCGTTTGTATGTTCCACGTCCACTGTATACCTTGTAGAAAGAGAAGTTTCGGACATTTCCCTCATACCAGGATATCCATTCCGCTATCTTTCGGTAAAAGGATGGATCCACAGTATCAATCCCCTTCTTTTTGAAATAATTAAAGATATTCATCGTCCTCTACCTCCTTCCTGCTAATATCACATACATCTATTTCTTCCGTTCGTCTTTCGGCAGCCAGTATTTTAACCTCTTCCAAGCTCCCATAACACAATATCGGATTGCGTCCATACAATGGTCATCTTCTTTTACAGGTACTTCCTTGCCTTTTTCAATGGATTTCTTGTCATACTCATAAGTTCCAAATTCACTTACTGCATATTCCTGTTTTGGAGATGTGGTCATAATGTCAAAGCTCAAAACCTTTTGCACACGGCTGATGCCTAAAGCAACATCATTCTCGGCATCTCTTAAGAATACCTGATAATCAAGATTTTCTGCCCTGGTTGCCCGCCTTACTTCCTCGGCCAGACCTTTTGCGGATGGGTCAAGGAAAATATAAAAGACTCGGTTGTCATACTCTTCATGTAAATCATTCATGAACTCAACCAAGTCTTTCGCATATTCTGACGGACTCCTCTGCTTTCCGCTTTCTCGTCCACTGTGGTAATATTCTCCAAGTCCCGGAAACTTTTTTCTGTATATATCAAGTCCAAATGCTTCAAATGTTGTTGCGTTCTGCTGTCCATAGTCACCGCCGATGTAAATACGATCATATCGCCTATCCGGATCCGGCTTCTGTCTGTGTCGATCACCAAACATATAATAGATCAGTTCGTCCACACCAACAGCCTGTCCGAGCCATACCCACCGATACATTTTTTCATCCACGAGCTTCATAGCTTCTGCAGATGCGATTAACGCATGCCCCAACCAGCTGACCGGAACATCTCTGTAATCCGTATGAATGTGAATGCAGTCATCACGCTTTTCCATCTTCTTGCACCATTGGTTGATCGGTGCATTTGGATTCTTGGGCGGGTTATACAGATAGATCATCTGGAAATCACTGTCATTTCCTCGAACGAATGTTGCTTCGATATTGCTCAGCTCATCCTCGCCTTCACCATCATCGAAGAACTCCGTCAGCTCATCCAATACTACCAGCTTGATCGGCTTATCCTCATCAATAATACCTTTCGTATCGTCGATGCCGTCTGATCCGGAGAAGTAAATGGTCGTGCCATACTTTTTGTAAGTGATCTCCATCGGGGATTTCGTGATTGTGAATTTGTTCTTTGAGATTCCCAACCGGTTAATCCCTCTGATCATTTCCTTGTACACTGTCTTCCGGAGCTTATTGTGATGCTTACGAAGAACTACTGCAGAACCATGCGGATCTGATACAATCTGGTAATCGGTTCGGATAGCAGCATAACTGGACTTTGTTCCGGCACGACCGGAAGTCAGGATAATGTGTTTAACTGTCCTGTTGTTGAATATCGGCAGGTACTTCGCTATCACTATGTCTGATATCTTCACCTGTTGGCGCATCGTTGACAATCACCACACCATCCTCTCCGTCATCATTGCCACTGGATTTCATTCTTTCCGTATTAGCTTTGATCTGCAGGATTCTTACTTTCTGCTCTTCTGTAGCAAGGTCCCAGTTCTTATGCAGCAGATCTTCATACCGGTTAATCATGCCTTCCAGCGTCTTCTGTGCTCTGGCTTGAGCCGACAAGAAGTTTGCCTGTTTATCCCACGCCTGCTGCACTTCCCATTTTTCAGAACAAATATTTCCGGAGCTATCAGCAATCTTTGTCGTTGTCACATCTTCCTGATCACGAACATACATAATTTTCTGTGCCCGGATAATGGCCGCATATGCAATCTGGATCTGGTCCCACAGGACATCAAGTGGATCTTCCGGCATCTCCTGAATGATGGATAATGTCTCTTCCGGAAGATGTTTGGAAAAGAACCCAAACTTCTCTGCATGCTTATTCCCCGGCGGACCGGTTGCGTTCTTGTTACCTGGTTGACCTCCCCGTTTTCTTTTTCTGGGTATAACAGAGGGTGCACCCTCCGCTTTAGAAGGTGCACCCTGTTCTTTCTTTAATTTGGACCAGCCATACCGTTTGATCCAGCTTTTTATTGTATTCAAACTGGTATTATATTTCTCCGATAGTTTCTTCGGAGGGACACCTGATAGGTAATCATTTTTGATCTGTTCTTTTACATCCGGCACGTCACCACCTCTCTCTTTCCGTTTTTTTGCATTAGAAAAGCACCCCGGAGGGTGCCTATATAGTACGCAATTTATTATATTGCCTTTTATCAATTACTATTGTTCAATTGGTATTCCCGGTGGTGTCATTAATGGTGTTTGACCAAAAGAAGCTGTAATTTGACCAATAAGCAATGATATTCTACTCATAATGTTCTGTAAAACAAATTCTCCGCTTTTCTTAAATTCACTAGCCAAATCTACACTATCCCACTCTATCTCCGTTTTCTTTTCTTGTATAAATTTTAAATCAACTCCAAAAGAAACCTCCAGTTCAAAAAGTACATTAGGATCAAAATACATTTTCCTTGTTATAATTAATGTCACTCCTTCGTCATTATTAACAGCTACTGATATACTGTCTCGACAGTTAAGAGAGACTTCGCCTACTTCCTCTTCGCTTTCAATTCTGTCAAATTTAATTCTATCAAGATAAAATCGATAATCTTTTTCAAAATACTGTTCTAAATTTGCTATCATTATTATCCCTCTCTGTTGTTATTGTGTTAATTGCATATTTATTTTTTCATACTTAGGAAATTTACCTATTGATTCTGAATTTATTTTTACCACGCCTCCAAGACTCTCACACGTACTTTTTGCTACTAAAGCCTTTGATAATGTTGTAACAGTCTCGCTAAGTGTCACTTCTGTTCTATTCATTCCTTGCACATATTCTTCAATGGCATTTTCTACTAATTTATTTAACGATTCGTTTCTCTGCATTGCCAATAATGCAGCCTCTCTGTGTAGTGATGGACTAATTCTTACATTAAATGTTCCTTTGTATACTTTGTCTGGATTCTTTCCTACGAGTTCGCAAAACTCTAGATAATCATCTACCGCTAAATGAAACTCCTTTTCAATTCCATCAGCAGTTTCACTTTCAAAATTTACTAAATCCTTAATTCCTTCGATTTTTCCAAACAATACTTTATCTTCCGTATTAAACTCGATTTTTGTGTAGTACCCCTTGTATTCTAGTATATTTTTCATTATAATTCACCATATTCTTTTAATCTTTCTGCCAGCTGTGCAACAGCATACCCTTTCATTTCTGGATTAGGATGTGGCTTATGCAAATCTATTACTGCCCCATCACTTTTCCTGTAAAATCTAACTCTTGATCCCGATGTCTTACCTTTTGACAATTCTTCAAACCCTATTGCATTTAATAAAGTTCGAGCTTCAGCATAAGTGAAGTCCTTAGGAATTCGTTCTAATCTTCTTTTTAATTTTTCCAATTTGCTCATTATTTTAGGCTTTCACCTCTTTTGTAACTGTTTTGTAGTTACATTATATATTTTTATGCGTTCTATGTCAATTATATTCCGTAATTCCTTTTGAATTCAAATGGATATTACGCAACGAAAAAGACACCCGCATCACCAGGTGTCCTCTCTCAGTTTTGTTAGGTTGTGGGGGAACTAATCATATGTCTTTTGTCTTTTCATCATGTCCAGTATAATAATAACATAGTAAAATTATTAACGTCATTAGTCTTGCAAATTTTCTTTAATTATTTGTGCTATTCGCCCCTGAGTGTAATTCAAGCATATTCCTGCATCTTTCTGCGTCATCCCATCCAAGAATACCATTTCAAATATATCCTTGGTCGTTCCATCAGGCATTGCGGCTATGTACTTCTCTACTTTCTCGTTCTCCCGGATCAGCTGATCTTTTCTCTTCTCCTTCTCATAGATCCGCATCTTCAATGCAGTTGCTGCCTTTGGCTCTTCCACTCTCACCTGCACATGCTCCTCGATGTAAGGGAAATCATCCGAACTCTTTGTAACCTTCCCCGATACAACCGGTACTGCGTCCAGTCTTTCCTGAAGCTTGGCAATAATTCCATCCAGATTCTCAATATCCCGCTTATTCTTCTTGTATTTACTTAGCTGCTCTCTGTTCATTATACTCCCGCCTCACTCTTTCCTGAATCCCACTGATCAACATCTCTCCATCCATGTCACTGTACATCTCAATGCCTTTACGAAAAAATAATTCACATTCAATTTTTGTATGAAGCGCATTCGTATCCTTTGGGTGTCGCCTTAGCCTGATCAATGCCCACCGGTAATCATCCGCTGCCAGCTTTACAACTGCTGCTTTTAAGTTTTCATAGCACTCGACATATTCACTCATCGCCGGTCACCTCTTTTATGTCTACTCCCATCTTCCGCAAGTAATCCTCCACCGAATAGCTCTGATAAGCTGGTGTATGGAATCTCTCACTTGCCTTCGCATCATGACTTTCTTCCAACTCCTTATAGTGTTGCTGGCTATCCAGCTTTACCTGTCTTCTGTCTCTTCCTCTGTTCAATCATTTCTCAGCTCCTTCGTCGTTTTGTTTTTATTCATCAACTTCCTGTTCAAGCCAATGTGCTTTACAATCTACGCATACCTCTCTACTTGATACTAGACTACCTTCTTTTCGGCAATATGCTCTTTTATCACCTGCATAATATGGACAATTTATGTTGTAATAAATCATAGCTTCTTCGCTTGCACCACCATCATCAATGCTTACTCGGTTCAAGCGTGATTCCAAACCGTCCAGCAATAGATTTATCATATATTCCCTATTTGTCATTCTGTTTTCTCCTTATACGGTTCCGGCAACGGCATCCAGGCAATTACTTTCCCATTTGGTTCGCCCGAATCTCCATACCATCTTCCTAATTCATTCAAATATAAGATTTCAATACGGATTTCACCTGAATAATACACTCCCCATTGAGTAAGAACTGGTATATTTAACTCCGGCAATCTATCATTATATGGAATCCACTTGCCGAACTCATCGTTCTCTTCCCGATCTTCATATCTTGCCAGCCTATCCACTAGCTCTTGTTTCTTATTCGGGGACCAGTACCCTCGCTTTATACCGTTCTCTCTTTTATGTGTTAATCTTTCCATGATCTATTCCTCCACATCCTTCTTCTTCATCCGCGCACCCTTCTCGTACTTTGCACATTCTTCAATCATACATCCACGGCTATGCTTCATAAGATCAGCATAATCACAGCTATTCACTGTCGGCCGGTTGCTCCGGAACTTACAAGTCTTACACAGGTGCCGATCTGAATTGTCTACTGGTTCCTTTTCTTTCTTCCGGAATCTCGCTGCATGATACCCGACTGTTCCGAACGGGATACCGGTCCGATCAGCAATCTCACGATTGGTATATCCTTCCTCTACCAGCTTCCGGATCTTCTCTTTCTTATCTTCGATATTGTCCGCCGGAAGATCTATCGTTTCTTCTTCCATCCTTTCCTCCGGCTCCGTTGGGGGGGGGTAATACTTTCCTGTGTTTCATACACTGCCTGGATGATTTCTTCCGGATCTACCTGATCAGTTCCTGTCATCTCTTGCACAGCCTGTTCAAAATCCGGATTTACGACTGCCGGCACATCGACCAGAAAGTGATTCTCTGGTTGATCAAGGATATCTGACAACAGCATTGCATTCATGCCGCCGTCTTCACCTATCCAGAGTGCTGTTACAGGTTTTCCTTTTATGTAATACTCCAATGCTTCTTTTGAGCTCTTCTCTACTAACATTTACTTCGCCCCTTTCTGCAGATTCTTCAGGAATTCCACCAAGTAAGTCTCACTGTTTTCGTTATGCACATACTGTTGATCGAATGTCTTTTCTTTTCCGTAGTACTTTTTATTCTTTTCCAGCAAGTGGAAATAATGACTATCTTCTACTTCGCCTGAATTCCAGTAATACTTTCTCTTTGGGTATTCAGCTACCACCAATCTACTGCCATCCTCAAAATCATATTTGTAATAATTCACATCGATACGATCATCGTGATACCACAGTCCCCAGTCTTTGTAATTTCTAAGCCATTCCTTCCGTTGATCATTATTCTTCAGTTTTGGAAGTTCTGGCTGCTCCGGTTCTTCTGGTAGATTCATCACCGTATCCAGATCGTGAATATATCCGGCCAGTGCTGCAACTAAAATCTTCTGTTTCCGGATCCTGATATCATTTTGACCGAATTCTTTCTCAGCCATCTCCAGATATATCTGAGCTTTCTGATTCTCTTCCCTGGCAATATCGATATCAGTTTTCTCAGATACTTCTTCATACAACTCCGACCTTACATCTTCTTCAGTTACAGGTTCTGCTGGGATCTTCTCTTCGATTTCCACCACTTTTTCTTCCCGAACTTCCACCTTTTCCTGTTTATGCAAGCTCTTATAATGATTCCAACACTTCGCACATTCTTTCTGTCCTTCATGCTGATCTTCACGAGATATTCCCCAGTTCTGCCTCGGACAGGTGCCTTGATCTGGCGGACAATCCATATTCACATTCTCAACTGCCGGCTGCTGTTTATCTTGTGCGACGTCGCACACATCATCAAGCCATCCGCACCTGCTATTGCAATTCTGATTACATTCCGAACAACAGCTATAGTTCTCTGAACAATATGCAGCTGCTCCACATATTCCACTTCTACTTTTTCCAGTGATACATTTTGCCGGACCATGTTTCTCTTCCGGAAGAATCTCCGGATGATCCTCTACACACATCTGTCCAGGTACTTGCTCTGGAATCTGTTCTTCAATCTCTTCCGGTTCAGGATCTGGTGTGCGTATCCCACGAATTTCTCTTGCCGTCATATCCGGCTTTACTTCTTCCATCTGTTTATCATTCAGATATAACATTTCCTGCAGCTGACTTTTTCCAAAGTTTATATATTCTTCTGACAATATCGGGGTATTACCATTCTTGGAGAACCTATCGTTCATTGCCATCCATCTGGATGCTGTTGATCGTTTGATACCGTAATTATCTTCTGCAAATTCCCATATTGATTTATATCCATCTTCCAGGAATAAGCTTTTATCTCTGATCAGCTTCAGGTAGAATCCTATTGCCACAAAATCTCTTGACATATTCTGCAGTTTCTCTTTGATGATGTCTTTCGTTTCTGTGTAATTAAGTTTTTCGTACCACCTAATTTCCTCCATCTTTCTTTTCCCTTTCCCACATATCGTGCAAAGTCTGTACACGAATCGCTATCCACAACACCAGATCAATCACATCGCACCGTCTATCATATTTCTTGATTACGGCATCCTTCGCTTCGTTGAACTGCCTCATGTTGTGTGATTTTGTGTAATCTCTGTATAACTTCCAGCAATCGTTGTACATTGCTGTGACTCGCTTATCATATTCTTCCATATTCCACTCCTTTGTTACCGAATGTTACCGTTTTTAGTGCTCGTTACCAAAACACGGAAACCGTTATAAGCCTTGAAAACACTGTGTTTTCTGGACTTTTCGCCATTCGGTTACCGAGTTACCACACATTTTCCCATGTAGGAGAACTTATTTTTCTCACTTTCACATATTTTTATCTTCCCTATAAGGGTAAAAATTGACTGGTAACTTGGGTAACGGGTAACTTTATTTGAATGGCAACTCCTCCTGCTCATACATTTCCATCGTCTCTACTGACTCAAATCCATCCTCATCCAGATTCTCATTCAACTTCAGGAACACGCATCTTACAGGATTCCCGCCTACCTTTTTCACCTTTGTCATTCGTCCGCCCTGTGTCTCGATCAGACCTTTCCGGTCCGCCCATGACAGGAATGCTTTGTCAGAAAATCCACCATTTTTACACAGATCTTTGAATGCCTGGTTGTAAATAATGGCTCTTCCTTCTTCCAGAATTCCCCACTGCTCAACTTTGTTTTCCGCATCAAATTTCTGCTCATTCATTGCAATCTTATCTTTCAAATACCGGTAGCAGCGTTCATTATCACTAAGATCGTTCCTGTTGATCAGAACGGTTTTTGCCTGCTTGATCGTGATATATTCTCCGTCCCGGAACAAATAATCCGTTGCTACTTTATCTGCAGTAAGAAGGATTGCCAACGACAAGCTCTGCTTCTGCATTGTCTCATCATCCTTAAGCTCTTTCTGAAATTCTTTCTGCATCCGCTGCAGTTCTTCCTTGCCAATGCTTTTCAATGCTTCTATGTAGCGTTTTCCTGCCAAACCATAATTTTTCTTTACAAGCTCTGCAGTCTCTTGTGGATCTTCATAAACATTATCCTTGCATTCAACTTCCAGAATACGGTTAATTGCACCGCCCTGGGATACATATGAATTCAGTGGACGTTCTCCATTGGTCAGGATGCAATTCCGCCACCGGTTCTCCCGGTTAATACCAAGTTCTTTGTTTGATCGGCTCTTTCCTTTTCCGGAACACATGTCGTATACCATGCCTTCAAAATTATCCCGAATCCGGCTACTGGTTTTACTGGTATCATCCAGGATCATTGGCAGATGGTTTAGCATATCTGCCTTTGCTTCCAATGCCACTTCTGTTGTCTTAAAGTCTCCGATATACGCTGATTCATCAGGATTTGCCCAGATTGATGCGGCAACCATAAGAGATACTGTTTTACCGCCTTCTGTTTCTCCCCAGAGATCTACGATAAACGGTAGTCCTCCCAGGAGACTAACCAGAACGCTCGCAAAAGATGCAGCCATCATAAATTTTATTTCCAGCCGGCCGGACTTACGGAGCTTCTGCATATGGCTCTGCCAGATTTTCCAGTTTCCACGCTCTGATACACTGTCATAGGTCTGACGGAACCGTTGATCTCCATCAAACACAATCTCCGTGTCGTAAGGAATAAAATCGTTCTGGATCCAACCAAGCTTACTGGTGGAGTACTGAACCTTGATATGGCTGTCGTTCATATTCTCCACATCTGACAGAAAACGTACCAATAGCTTTGCATTTTCCGATGTAACAGAAATGCCTCTTCCTGAAAGAGCTACGATCTTGCTGGCAGATGTCACCATTGTTTTAGGGACAATAATCTCATCCCATCGTCCATTTCGCTTATATGCGATTTTAATCTGCTCTTCGCCAGTCTCTAAGTTCTTCATACGTTCTATTGGCAGAATTGGATGATAGCACGCAACTGTTTCCACTTGGCTGTCGTTCTGTGCGAATATACCATCTTCTCCGGCAACCCACGCTCCGCAGAACATGTTATTATATGGTCCTTCAAAGTTCGTCCACTTGTCCAACATTGCTATTGGCTTCTTGCGCTCCCGCTGCTTTGCCTCCCGATCCACTTTCTTGTATGCTTTTAACAACTCTTCGAACTTCTTCTTTACTCCAAGCTCTGCAGCTCGATCTGTCAGTGAAAGGATCATTCGAGCCTTCATTATCTCGTCTTCCTGGTCGAATATCTCTAAAAAGATATCCTCTGCCAATATGCTTTTACTATCCAGCCTTGCTAAAGGCTCCATGTGATCACCTTCTTTTTTCTAATATTTCTGCATGATATAATTCAAGCTGCAGTGCGTTGTAACAATCACACCACGCATCTGATAATGGCTCTGACCGGTCAAGGAACTTCCGGTATATTGCTATCAAATCATTATTTAGCTTTCGTTTTTGCCGGAATCGTTCCTCCTGCTTTTCCCGCATCAGCTTCTCTTTCTTTGCATGATACACGGCCAGGGATGACTTGAAAGATGGATCGTATCCCCCGCCTAGCATCCGGAAAGCTTCCTTAAATGAAATACCATAAAACATCTCAGCAAAAGTAAAGATATCTCCATTTGTTCCACACCCGAAGCAGTTAAAGTCTTTATCATAGATCTTCATGGAAGCTTCCCGATCGCCTTTGTGAAACGGACACTGAATAAAGCCTGACCGGTTCGGCTGCGGAAGTCCACATTTATTTAAAATGTCCCGCATACTGTATGTTTGTTTAATCTCCTCACTGGTCATCTGGGGTCACCGCCCCCCCCTGAGAGGATCCGCATTATTTCTTTGCCGGTATCTTTTTTCTCACAGAATTCAAATCGGACATTGTATCGATCACGAACGGTACACAGGGATTTGTACAGCTGATTCCCATCAACCGCCTTAGCTGATACCACATACTTCTCTCGCTTACCATTCACCATGCGCCACCGAACTTCATGCCTCCTGGGATTCTCCCAGAACCACACATCTTCCAGACTCTGGATATCTGGACCATGCTCCACCAAAATCACAAGCTGTATCCCTGCATTGATTGCCTTCAGAAGCTCTCTCTTGAATCGTTCATGCTGCTGGCAGACGTTCCCGCATAATTCCTGCAGATTCTGCTTCCGATCGATGATGAGCCTGGGGTTATCCAGACTCATATAATCGCCGACTAATAACTTACTCGAGAAATGCTTTACGTCGTTATCATCAAATGTCTTAATGATTTTACGAATAGCTCGCTGCTTTTCTCTTGTATCAATTTGTATATCCACTTACATCACTCCTAGTTAAATGGCAGCTCCTCATCAATGCCATCCGGAATATTCATAAATCCATCCCCTGCAGGTGTAGATCCCTGCGGATACCCATTGATGTGATTCTTGTATGCTCTTGTCTCGTTCATATCCGGCACTACAGCATCGGCGACCTTGTCCACACTTACAAACCAACGAAGCACCCTCTTCTCCATCTCTCTGCCATCATAGTAATCCATCTGAGGACCATACACGCCGCCAACCAGTTTTCCCTTGAACTGCTGACCGAAATTATCTCCCCACTGCGTTGTGAATCCCTTGTTGGAATGTTCCACGCAGGTCAAAAATGTCTTAAATGAACGGCTACAATCTCCATTCTCATCTTCTGTCAGAATGTATTGCGTTGCCTGGTTCGACCATTTCTTGTCTGGGCGGATATCATTCTTGAACGATTCTGCAAAATATCCCGCCTGCTTATCTCCTGGAGCGAAATCAAAGAACACAACAATCATTGGTTTATTGGTCTTTGACATTCGTTCCTCAACCTGTTTAATTACCAGTGTATGTCCTCCAAGCTCAACGGGAGTAAATTCTCCCTGAGCCTGTGTATTTTCATAATTATTCGGTTTTCTCATTTTAATAGTCCTCCAATGCTTTCATTACTTCTACAATATCGTTATCAATCTCCATCTGGTCAAATGCTCCCATTGGAGATTTTGCCGTACTATTGTTTGCCTGAGTTTCAAATTTATATGCTCCATCTACGCACTTGCTAAGCAGTACTGTAGTGAACTTACTTTCCAGACAGATCTTGTCCAGCTTCTTCCCAGAGGTTTTGATTCTGGTAAACATATAACCGGCTTCATCGTGATCTGTCTGTGTATGTGCCGTGAAAATAATTGTCAGATCATCCCTGTATGTATATGCTTCGCAGACCAAATCCCAGACACACGCTGCAAGATCTACCCATTTGTCATAACCCTTTTCCTTACTCCGGCGCATCTCGTCAGCTACCATCAGTCCGTTGACTGTATCAACTACAATCACTTTGACTCCAGGGCACGCTTCTGCAATTCGTTTAATATACTGACGGACAATATTTGCATCGTCGCATGCCAGATAGTTTTTGTTCTCTTTGTTGTACTGCTTTCTCCATCCCTTCCAGGAAAGTCCTTTCTTGTCAGCATCAATATAATATGTTGTCTTTGGATCTAAATTTCTCATAGATGTTGTTTTGCCGGATCCTGATTCTCCCATAATGCAAATAACTTTACTCATTTTCCTCTTCCTCCTGCTTCTGGGTAATGGAATAACTCATTTTCCCAATACCGTATTTCTTAAATGTATTAATGATTTCACCAGCTTCCGTCAGTTCAGGCACTCTGAAAGCTGCTGTTTCTTCTAAATCAATTCCGTGATCTGATGTATATTTCTGCGTTACTCTTACTTCCCACATATCCATATCTCCTTATCGAATTCTTAATCCTTCGCTCTGTTCCAGATGTGCAAAATCTGCCGAATTATCCTTGAGCCACTTCTTGAGGGAAGCCTTGTCCAGTTTCGGATCCTGCTTAATCCAGTACTCTTCTGGAATCTTATCTTCCTGATCCACTACAACTGATGCCGGATTCTTCTGAATATTAAATCCGAATAAAGCTGTCTTAAATTTTCTCTTTCCGGTATCGATCATTGCCTTCTCAAGATATTTTTTTACTCTATCAGCATTGTTGGAGATCACGTCTTTTCTCGCTTTTAAACGCTCAATTTCTTCGTTGATCACACTTGTCACACCATTCAGTTCACGGATCAGCTTTGCACAGTTATCCGCCTTTGCTTCGATTTCTCCATCCACGCCTTCCAATGTGTCCTGCAGTACCTCTGGATCAACGGAGTCATCCTCCATCATCTCCAAAAGCTGTCTATATTCTTCTGTTAATTCATACAATGTTGCCATATCTCTACCTCCAATTATTCTTTGTCATACACCACTTGCTCTGCAGCCTTTACGATCAAAAGACTTGCAATCTGCTTGAGTGATAAAGTTGATTCATTATAAATCTCTACCAGTGCGTTATATGCTTCCGGTGTTACTTTAACCACCATCTGATCATCTACCGGCTGTTTCCTTCTGGCCGGAATATGTATCTTTCCATCACTCATGACTGTTCTCCTTCTGCAATATAGGGAAGTCTTTTAACATCTTTTCCATCCACTGTTCCGCATCCCGATTGCCAAATCCGATAATATCTTCTCCCAGAACTAACCCGAAGGTCACATCGCCGGCAACCATACAACCATGCTCTTCGATTCCATAGAATACAGAAGCCACTGCATTGCAAGAAAGTCCTTTGATTAACCCTTCCTCATCAACCAGCATAATCACCGGAGCTTTGAAGTAATCCCACATCTTTCTTGTCTTCACAGTCTCGAAATATCCGCCGACTGCCTGCTGAATAGATCTGAAATCCTTAAAATCTACATCGACGATAGAGATCTTATTATCCGTTGTAATTTTCAGCGTCTTCATCTTTTCTCCTCCGCCTGTTTAATGGCTTCCTTTGTAATGCTTACCAGAACTTCTTTTGCCAGTTCTTCTGGCATATGTCCACGAAGTGATCTATATATTGCCGCCGTAACGCCTCTATATTCCCTTAATAACTCTGCTCCGGATCCCAGTATTTCTACCTGGCATCCTGTTATTCCGTTGCAAACGGACTGCGATGTTGCTTTAATCATTTGACTAATTTCCTTTCTTCTCATATAATATAGTTGACTAATTTTCTGAGCGCGCCGAAGCTTGCCGGCTTATACGGGTGCTCTTCTTGTTTCCACGTCAGATCAAATATCTGTCTTAACTGACCCGGCGTATAGATTTTTGCTGATGGTACCGTCACACAGCTGATCAGGTAATTTCTCCGCACCTCTACGGTATTCGAATCCTTACTGATTGCATCTAAGTGCTCCCG